>Ga0310690_10000645_pt1 | contig 71301 bp, 85 predicted proteins | sample AusTroGonzalo_MG_2_FD_207661 | JGI IMG/M metagenome (GOLD analysis project Ga0310690, IMG submission 207661) | Bovine rumen microbial communities from tropical cattle in Woodstock, Queensland, Australia - Gonzalo_04 (v2) (version 2) | ecosystem: Host-associated > Mammals > Digestive system >...
TGCGCCATCTTCATATCGAAGTACTTTAAGAGAATTAGGCATTTCAGAAATAACACAACAAGGACGACCTGAAACTAGAATAATATCGCCTTTTTGAACTCTATTAGTAGGAATAATAAAGAAAAAATCCTGGCCAATATCAAAAGCAAAATCATCACAATTTACAAGTGACCCAGTATCTACATTATAAGTTTTATAGCCATTGCTGGTTTTAATAGCAATATCACCATTCATAGAAATTCGACACATACCATTAGCAACCTTACCAAACATATTATTAAACATATTATTCATAAAATAAATCTCCTTTTACTCATTTATATTTTAATTAAGAGTTAATTACTCATTCCATAATCTATAATACGTAAACCAAACGTAGGATTATATCCTATATTAGATGGATTATTTAAAATATCTTCTTCTACTAAATCTAAATAATCTATTACTTTTGGGATATTTCTAAAAAATTCTAAAATATCTTTATCAGTCATGTAAAGATAATGTAATTGTTTTCCCGCGAATAATAACGCTTCTGTATTATTATATTTATACACAAGTTCTTCATCTAATAATGGTGTAAATCGCGGAAAGCATAATACCGGCAATCCACGTTTATCTATATAAGTATGGACTATTGGGGCCAAATAACATTTAATATATTCAGGTGAATTAAACCAGTTACCCCACTCAGTATATTGTTGTTCTACTGCGCTCCAAGCAATTGAATTATTTTTACCAGAGTGATTATAAATACTATCAAATCCTTTATTATAAAATTCATCTAAAGAGGGATATTCCCATTTATTTAAATAATCATCTTCTGGTATACATTTTTGTATATATTCTTTAGAGGGGCCGAATGGGAGTATTAGGCGACTGCCCATTACTCCCCATCCCCTAATAGTTCATTAATACGATTATGACGACGATTAGTATTAATTTCAACCTTTTCGCCAAAACCATTAATCTGTTCTACAGCATCAGATAGCCAATCATCAAGAGTGTCAATATAAGCTTTCGCGCGCTTAAAAAAAGCTTTATTTAGATTATCTTTCGCGCGAGAAAAAGCAATTAGCTTTCCAGTTTCCTCATTCCATTCATCATCATCACTACAAGTAGCAACTCCAATAAACTTATTAGGCATAAAAAGCTTATTCTCAAGACGAGAAGGGTGCCAATAGTCATTACAATATGACTTAATTGGGAGATTTTCATCTACAAACTTAATAAAGCACTTATTTGTATCTTCAATTATGCAAACTACCTTCTTCTTATCCTTATTGACAATAAAACGAGCATCCTTCTTAGAAATGTTGAACTTCATAATTTTTGTTTCTCCTTTAAAATCTCTTAATAATTTCAATATTTGGATGATTTTTTGTAAAAATACTATTTGTGGTATAAATTTTAGTAATAAGATCAGGAATATCAATTAGCGATTGTCCATTTAAATTAGGCTTTAATACAGTATTTTCACAATGTGAAACCCAAACATAAATGTTATTCGCACCACGTTCTTTAAGTTGTTTCGCGGCTGAATAGATAGTACTTCCGCGCGAAAGAATATCATCACAAAGAATAATATCATGTCCTGCAATGATATGACGTTCACCCGCGAGTCTAATTGATTCAATTTTTTGAGTTTCCCAATTTCGCTCTTTTACAAAGAAGCAATATGGTGTTTCAAAATAACTATGAAGTCTTTTCATAGAACCTTCATCAGGAAAACAAAGTGTTGCATCTTTATATACATCAAGTAGTTGTTGAATTTCCTTAGATGGATTTTCAACGCTTATTCTATCTAAAAGAGCAATAGAAACATTTGAATGAGGATCATATGTATAAATTTTATAAAAATTCATCATATTGATGATATTACACGAATATTTTAGTGTAAACACATCATCACTATTCTTAACCCTATCCATACGCCCATTAAAAATATATGGCATATTTAAAATTATCTTGTCAAAACAATTAGCATGCAGATGTTCTACTAAATAATAAAGATAAAGCAATTCTTCATCTTTTTCATAAAGCCATGTAACTGTTAATGGATTTTTATCATAAGAAGGCAAATCAATTAATGTACGACAACTACCATCATTGTAATGATTAAAAACAAGAACTTTATCCTCTAACTTAATCATAACTTCTCCTAATATTATTATTTTCTTTTTACATTATCATTATAACAGAAATTAAGTAAAAAGTCAATTATTAGGTCTAGTAAGATAAAATGGGCGATCTTTTTCCTCTTTCAGTGGATGCTTTTCTAACCAATTCTCTACACCAGTAACACAAGCTGCCGCGAGGATAGTTCCTCCTAAACAAATAATTAACCAAAACATATATTATTATTCTCCTTTTCTTTTTCTATATATATTATAACAAAAAATAAGGGTGAAGTCAAATAAAAAATAATAAAATTTTATTATTAATTTTTCATGTCGTATAATTATTGTAGAGCATAGAGTTCTGCTGCGACGGTCGTGATCTCGTAGTTTGTGTTGAGGGTGAAGGAGGCGCCGGACGCGATAGCGGTTTTAGCTTTGCAGAAGTTTCCGCCCCGGAAGAAGTATTTTCCCTGCGCGTAGGCTTGGGACGCGGTTGCGCCGTTCTCGGTCGGGGCAATACAGCTGCGGATCGCTGTGGTTTCATTGGCAATGAACAGACCGGAGTCCGCGCGGTATTCCACCACAGTCGGGCCACAGTCCGCCCAGATCACATTATTCCCCAGCAGCGTTTTAACCTCGTTCGGGGTTAGCTGGTAGGTGACGGGTGTGGCGAGTTCGTAGCATATACTCAATGGATTTGCGGTCAGATATGCCTTAAACTCGTCTAGCGTCATTTGCGTCGCGGAATTATCTAGCATCAAAAATAATGCGCCATCAGTGCGAAGCCCAAAGGTATATTTTGCAGCGCCCCACGCCGTAGATACTAGATAATTGGCAATAAAGTTTTGATAGTTACCGCTTGGCGAATATGTGGCCGCATTATTCAAACCGAAGCGATTTACATAGCCAGCAGTTTCATACCAGTTCTCAGATTGAGAACCGTTATAGCTGTCAATCACCCTGTCAACCGTCAGCACGCCCGTGGTAACGTCCAGCGTGCCGCCGTAGACCGTGCCTGCGGTGGATTGCCAGGAGATGGGGTAGGTGGTGCCGTCACTGGCAGTTGTTGTAGGGGATACAACTACATTCATTCCCGTCCAGCCGGTGATGGGGCAGATGTTGGAGTAGGGGGCGAAGGTTGCATCAGTAACAGAAGCAAAGCGAATCATCGGCTTTATAGTTTCCGTTCCAGAAATTGTAATCGGTGCGGCAACCATTGTCACAACGTATTCACCCGTTTCGCTTACACTGAAAGCCGCATCATTATTGTTGTAACTCGAGGCAATCACAGACCCACCAGAAGCCAGTTTTAACTGCATTCTTAAATCATTCGTTGGGTATGTACCGCCGTTCATTTTGTAGCTTCCGCTTTCCAGTGTAACTCTGCCAATTTCTTTTTCAACGACTCCACTACTACTTGAGCCAGATACAACAATTACACCGTCTGAACCTACCGTCCAAGTAATACCGTTCTGACTACCGTTTTCAAGAGTGCAAGGAAGTAGGTTCTTCCCACCGCCAGCAGGCCACGGGTTTGCATAGCCATGCAAATCTTGCACTGGATTAATATCGATAATTAAATCTTTAACTGGTATATTATCTCCACCATCTGAAAATGAAACTATATTCCCAGATGCGGTCTTTGTAATAACTAAATTTGAATTTTCTTCTTGTAAGGTATATAATTCATCAATTGCTGAACTAAATGTGGCATCATTTTCTAATACACTTGTTATAATACCATCTATTTCATCAATTTTATTTGTATTTAAATCAATGTTGATTTGCATATTTGCTATTATAGAAGTTATAGTAACATCTTCTCCAATAGATGTATTTCCTATTTTATCATTTATTTCTTGTATATTAGTAGTAAAAGTGTCAACAATACCCTCAGCACTAGTTATATAACTATCTAAATTTTTAATACCTGTCTCTATTTTATTTAATAATTCATCGCTTATTAAATCACCATTTGTCCATTCAGTTTTTACATAATTTTCATATTGGAGCATTTTTTTCCCTCCTTAAATAAAAAAAAGAAAGTTTTTAAACTTTCTTTAATTATTTTCTAATATTCGTTTTTGTCTAATAAGCGAGTTAATAAGATTTTTATTCATTTCTTCTCCTCGCGCACGCAGTAAATTAATACGATAATTAATCATTGCAATAGTAATTTCTTTGTTAAAAAACATATTATTTTCTCCTTTAATCCCACAAATAATCAAAATATTTAGCTAATTCCATAAAAGTATTTTCAATAAGGGCTTGTCGCTCCTCTGAAATTTCTTTCATTCGCGCATAATATAATTCTCTTACTAAATCAAAATGTTCTTCACTCGTATTATATTCACAAGTTTCAGTAAAGTTTGAATGTTTATTATTATGAAACTCCCATAAAGTATTCCATTCTTTATAATACTCATTTTTAGTTTCAACCCAAAAATCTTCATCATAAATGGTATCAATTACATCTGCCATACTGTGAAGCCAATCATGCCATTTTTCTTCTGTTTCAAATGGCGCTACTCCTGGATGCGCGCACCCATGATCTGCCATATGCCGCAACATTGGTGGCAATACTTCGCAAAACCAATTATCAATATTCCAAACATCAGTATAACAATATCCCTTTGTCGCGCGCATCCAACCATTTTTAATATTAATCCATATTTCTTTAAACCATTTCCAGGGGTGGGTTAAAAAATAGCGCTTATTATAAGAGAAATCTGTTAATACATTCATACTCATATTAAAATTCCCTCTAATTCTTTTAATTCTCTTACAAATTTTTCTGCTTTTTCTAGTGTATTAAAAACATAAAATTGTGTAAAATTATCATCTATATCTTTTTCAGGAAACACAGGTTGACCCCATTCAAAATCTTCAATTCTACGAATACAATACTTACGTCCATTAAGATTAAAGGTAGAAACTACATTGTAATTATGATGAAAATTATTATATACATCAATGATATATCCATAGGAAGTTTCTTGCATACGCTTCTTCCTCCTCATAGTCATCAAAATGTGGAAACATTTGACTTTCAACCCATTCTGTATAAATGTCATCATATTGTGCTTTATTCACTATAATTCCTCCCTTAAAGTTTATACCCATAAAACTTATAAAAGACATTACCATCAGTAATATGGTCAGGCTCTAACCACATATGATTACGAATAGCCCACGCTCGCACTAAATCAACTTCACTATCCCAAAGAGGATAATAAAAAGAAGTGGCTTTCTTTTCACGCGCCTTTTGAAGTTCTAATTCAACGCTATAAATAACTGCTGGCTTTTCTTTCTTCTTCTTAAATATCGTCATAATATTTTGTTTCCTTTACTTGTGATAGGACATAATTTCGCATAAGTCTTACAAGGGTAGAATCATAAGTAACTAAACTATAATAATTAGGGTTATTATGTTTCCATTGCTTTAATCTTTCAGCAGATTTATCTTTCAAAGTTTCAAAAGTGTTTACAAACCATTCACGAGTTGGTAATTCAACAGTCTCATCAAAACGCATTTCCCAAGCTGGATGCCATACATTATATACAGAGTAGTTAGTACCAGTAACTACAAAATCATTTTTAGATACAAAATCAGCAGAGTTAAGCAGAAACAATGCTCTTGACGCACTTTTCCTATTCACGCCATAGCGGTCAAGTGAATTAAGCATCATACCGCAAAGAGTACGAAGATATTCATCCCACACAAAACCTAAATACCCATTTTTATAGGCTAGCATTGCGTTAGTAAAATAACGCATTAACTCTGCAGTCGCAGGAAGAAAGTGTTTTTCGCGCGAGAAAAGTAGTTCAAGCGCGTTTACATTACCCTTACGAACTCCTTCATCAAACTTCATTACACTCATTACGGAATGATGTTCTGGGTCAAAGTTCTCTGGAAGATCGTGTTTATCGACTTTATGATAACAATATAAGTCATTAAACTCTGGACAAAGTAGAAGTTTATAATCTGTATCAGAGTCAGGGCCATCTAATCTATAATTTTGTGACCCATACAAGATTTTCATTGCAACTTTCATTTTAATCCTCTAACTTTCTACCACAAAAAGGACAATAGTCAATTTCCATGGTAATTTCTTCTGTGTCATCTTTATAATGTTCTATAATAGTAATAGAAGGATTTGGATTAGAAAAAATTATAATTTTTCTATAGCCATGAGTAAAAGATTGCTTATTTACATTATAAGCGCTAGAACAATATTTACACATTTGTATCCTCCATTAACTTCCTACCACATATTGGACAATAATTAATTAAAACAGAAGTAGAACATTCCTGGGTACCGAAATCTCCCAACCAAACTTCGTGTTCTATATTTAGATAATGATGGTTATCCCAACTGTCTTTACACATTGTAATACGCCAATCATTATCGAGAGAAATATCATCTTCTACAAAATTATTACAAAAAGTACACTTTTCCATTTTAATCTCCTTTATACAATTCTTGGGCTTTATCTTCTTTTCCCCACCAGATGTAATAATCATATAGAGTTTCACGCTGCGCGCGGGTCATTGGCTTCTCTTTTGAAGTAGTAAGCATAGGCTCTCCATATGCTGGACTATCAAGCAGAAGAAAACCTCTATCATAGACTAGAAAATCTACAGGATAATCATACTGTAAATGATAAAAGTCATCATATTGATTATTTTGATCAAGATAATCAAACGCCCATTCTGTATGCTCTCCCCATTCAACGGGAATATAATTTCCTGTTGGAGCAATAAACCCATAAGGACTTATATCATCAGTAAAAATCATATTATCCTTTCCGCGGCAAAACCGCAATCAGTCGTATAATGGATATTTTTAATACCCATTTGTTTTATTGCCGCCATACACGCATTACACGGGCGAGCCATTCCAAGCTTGCCATCGCGTAATTCACGATAAACATAGATATGAACTTTGGAGAAATCAATATCAAGATATTGAATTTTTGAAAGTGCCATGGCTTCTGCATGAAGTTTACAAGGCAGATAACGATTACCGCTATCTTTATAACGCCATTTATTATATTTTGCCTGATAAGTATGGGTTCGGTCAGTATTAAAACCCTTAGCAAGGACGGTGCCTTTATAGGAAACTACTGCTCCTATGCGCGCACGCCCGCAACCGCTATAATCTGCTTTGAAACTACATTCTCTTGCCAACTTAAACAAGTGCGAGTCAGACACTTTTTTCTCTCCTTTTCTTTTATATAAATATTATAACATAAATTTAAAAGTTAGTCAAATATTGACTAACTTTCTTTAAATTCAAAGTGCTTATTAATAAAATCTCTATTCTGTGTAAAAACTGGAATATCTTTATCAATAAACCACTTATTTCGTTCTACCGTAATACCAGTGCCATCTGGCAAAGAGTATTCCACCTTCATAGGCTTTTTATAAATCGCAACACCATTTTTAAACCAATTAGGTTCATTGGCCCAATTGATATTTTTCTTTTGCCAGAGCATTTCTTGAATTTCATTACAATTCTTGCCCTGTAACTGATTATGAGAAAAATTAGCTTGGCCTAAAAGTTGAATAGAATTACGAATACAATCTGTTTGACGCCAGTATAAACAATTAACTACTTCCTCACGAGGAATAATAAAAGCACGGCTGTCAAATACACATAGCTTATTATGATATGCTTCACTATGCTTCATTAATAATTGATACTTTTCATCTTCAATTTTCCCATCTAAATAATGATCAAGATATTCATCTTCAATTGATTCATTAAAACTTTCTTTAAAGAAAATAGACGCCATTGCCGCACTAATACTTACGATCTTTTGTAAATTATTACCAAACCAAGGTTCAGTATTAATATTCTCATAATCAGTTAGTACAAGTGTAATTTCATCACTTTGTGTATAAGCGAATTTACAGCCAGAAATATTTTCTGCTAATTTTAATGCAGTTTGATGCATAGCTGCGGCAAACGCGATATCATATGGGCGTGCAAATCCCTTGGTAAAGGAATGAAATGCACGACCATCAACACGTACAACTACAACTTGTCGCTTAGGAAGATAAATACGATAGCAATTTTCATATGCCTTAAAACGATCACCCATTTTATCAATCATAATAATTACTCCTCGCTGCTATCACAATAATCATATCCCTTATGATAGCCAGAAAAATCAATAAAAACCATATGACCATCAACATCGCCAATGTTACCGCCGTGAAGGTCATTGATATTTTCTTCATACATAAAATCAGTTAGTTCAGCATAAGCCTCTTCACCATATTCATACACGAACTCTACCGCTACACTAATATTCTTATCACGCATAGGGCTCGTAATTTTCTTAGCAAGCTTGAGATAATCAGGTGCATCCATGGGCCTAGGCTTAGAAGAGTGCCAACCAGCTTTACGATAAGCATAAAGAGGAATAGAAATCGTCACAGGATGAATATCGCCAAAGTAATCTTCATACCTAGCAAATTCTTCATCAAAACTATCGTCATAATAATAGTCAAAATCAAAGTGACGAGTAATATCATTGAAATCGTAGAACATAATAGTCTTAGTATAAGAACCAAGATATTCTACTTCCGTAAAATACTGGTCAAAACCTCGCGCCTTTGCTCTTTCATAAATGCCATGTTCGCGCGCACAACAAGAGCCGCCGTCATTATCTTCATCAACATCAAACTTAATAACATAATCGTAGTTGTCATCTACGATACATCCACGAGTCGCGCCAAAATAGATATTAATGTTTTCGGGCACACTAATATCATCAATGCTGCCGCTAATATCACTCGCGCTCACAGGCTGCTGGAAAAATATATCAAAATACAGAGAGTTGTCAAGCATGTTATCCAGAATTGCGGAAAAGTGAGACATAACAGCGCTCTTATTCATATGAATTATTTCCTTTCTTTCGTTTCTATATATATTATAATATAATTTTTACTTTTTGTCAAGAAATAATTAATATAAATCCTCGCTAAATAATTCGGTGGGCTCTTTCCATCTTGGAATTTGGTAAGCGGCTTGCGCGCGTTTAAAGGCTTCTGCGCGTGAAACAAATTCTTCTTTTCTTTCTAATTCATTCCAATCAATAAAGCCCTGTTCTACTGTATCTTTATCATATTCACATCCTATTTGCTTCATCCATAAGAAGAAATCTGGGTGCCTATGAATTTTAAAAACTTGTCTTTTTCCATTTACAGTAGCACGACAAGCCGCGGATGTAATCATTTTATTCTCCTTTGTTTATCATAAAATTTATTAAATCTGATATTGAACAATTTGCATTTTGAGTTTGCATTATTTGATTTGTAGCTAATGAATAAGGGATATTTAATATAGGATTTTCTAATGTAACATGTGCTTCTCCTATATTATTTATTACTACATTTAATAATGTTCCGCAACATGGGCAAATTACAGTCCCATAATTAGTCATCTTCCAACAACCCCGTTCTTCGCATCATATTTTCCCAAGATATTGATGATGGATGATTCCACCAATCATTAATTACCTTTCCAGTGGATGTATCTTCTCTATAAACCCATTCTGGTGTTGCCGTTGTAGAGGGCATTGTCTTTACTCCACCATTACAATACCAACATTGTGGTGTATCTGGTGAATATACCCGCCCACATTTGGGACAGGTCCATCCTTGCCTTCCCCAATTAATATAATTTGGATCGTAATACATAATTAACTCACCCCATTGTATTCTTTATCTAATGGAACTTCAATAGCATTTTTACATAACGGGCAATAAATTACAGTTCCATAGATATCTTTTGCATTATAAGCTAATAGGCTACCGCATTTATCGCAGGTAGCCAATAGCCCAGGAAATGCCTTACTTAAAATAATCATGAGAAACCACTTTTATTTTTATTATTGTAGAACAATAGGAAAAATATAACAATAATTAAAATTAATATATATCCCATTATGTTTCATCCTTACCAATATAAATTGGTTTACAATTTCTAAAAATTTTTAACAAATAATGTAAAGGAATAAATTTCCTTAAATCTTCTTCACTATAATACCTCATTTTGCCTCCACATCAGCCGCATGTAGTATCATAATTTTATTCCAAAGTTCTTCACCAAGGCGTCGCCGCCATACAGCAATACCTTGTTCATTAAAAGGGAGCATATGATAATTAACTAATTGTACAGTTTCCATAGAAGCGCCCATATTCATTGCGATATAAGCGCTATACATTTCGTGCCCGAAGTAATGCGCAATACCCTCATCATCATAAGAACGAGTATATGCCTTACCAATGTCATGCATACCCGCGGCAATAATTAATTTTTCAGCATCATCATCTGACATTTGTGGTAATTTAAGCTTACTAATAGTTTCCGTAAGATGTTCGCATAAAGTAAGAGTATGATGAGGATTATCCTGATTTCCAGCATTATCTACATCTTTCCATACTTGTCTACTAAAACAAACCCTTTCATAATTCGCGGGAGAAATTATTCCAATTTTGTTCCAACCTTCATTCTCTACGGGAAACTGAAATGCGCGTACCTGCTTATCAATTACATATTCAGGCACCTTGCGCTTACGATTGTTATTCCACTCCTTACATACAGAAATAGGAGTGTTAAAAACAACACAACGAAAGTAGGTTTCGGGAAAACGGGCCCGAAGCTGCTGCAACAAATGGATGCGCCGCTTCATAGATAGGTTAGTAGCACAGTAACATACATTTTCACCGCGAGAAAGAGCCTCACAAGTGCGGCGATACATAATATCAAAAACTTTTGCAGGATTATCCTGACAATTTTCATCGCCATAGAGTTCGCCGCGAATAGTATCACTATCTAATAGGGTACAAGGAAGATTATGATGCTTATAGGTATGCGCCCAAGTAGTCTTACCAGAGCCAGACAAACCAATAGTCATAACAAATTCCATATTATTATCCTTTCTGAATAAATTTTGCGTTTTCCTTAAAAATCTTTCTCTTATCAAGCGGCACTTCGCCTATAAACCAAAGAGAACGGGTATCACGAAAATGTCCATCATTAAAGCGAATAGCATAATATTCGCCGCCCATACCACGTGTGTCATCATCATTGCTGCCAATGCGGTAGAGTTTATGGTTAATAACCGCATATTCATGCTTTGAGTCTACCACAAAACGCGCAGCTTGTAAGTCCCAAAAGAAAATAGGGTAACAACTTGGATTACTACAAACATAAGTGTTTCCGCCCGCGGAAAAATATAACTCATCTTCTGTAATCTCGTGGCCGCAAATATAGCACCTCTTACTCATAATAATTACTCCCAAGAAATAACCATTGTTCGCGCATCAGCGGGGTAGCGTTGTGGGTATCTAACATTAGTAAAAGAGACATTATATCCTCTTTTAGTTAGATAATCAAATGCCATATCTTGATATGTAGGGTTTTCAATCACAAAAGAACAAGAATAACGACCAAGTTCAGCATTAGTATTAATACTAGTACGAATATTGTCCAACACCCTATTCCACTTTTCATTCAAACTTGCAACAGTTATTTCACGTGCGGCATTAGCAGTCATAATATCCATAATTATTATTTCCTTTCTTTCTTTCTATAATAATTATAGCAGGAATTAAAAAAGAAGTCAAGTATCTTTTTCTTTAAATTACTTTAATCATCACTCGGCTCCACTATTTCTTCTGTAAGTTCTAATCCAGTATAACCTTTATGTGCAAGATCTATACCAAATTTAATTGCTTCTATAAAGTCATAAGCAGTAAATAAATCACGACCAATAATAGCATCTTCTGGACATTCGCATAAATCACAAACGCGAAAGCGTCCTTTAAAATTATCATAATTCCATTCTATTTTTTGCGCGCAAATCCTATCATTATAGTCATCATGATATTCAGTTATTGTCATCGGATATTTCATTTTGTTTTTTAAAACCTTCAACCGCAATTACCTCATAATTAGAAAAGAAATAGCCGCAAAACCAACAGGTTTCGCGCAATTCTTTTTGCTCCATGCGGCAATTGTGACAGATTAGTTTATTCTCCTTTCTCACTAAATGTGTAATCATATTTATTTCTCCACAGGTTCATAAGTCTCTTCAAAGACATCGTTGTGAATGGGATAAATTTCTCCTTTTGGTCCCTTAATAATCCAATTACCCCAGAAACAAGACATATTCCCTTCTAATGTAGGAATTACTAAACCTTCCTCATTCATCCAAATATCATAATCATGTATCCATTCTGGCGCGCTTTTAGACCATTCAAGATATTCGCGCCCAGTAGGACGATGTATAGGAATACGAACTGCTTCAACTGGAATTGGTTTCTTCACATACAACATAGTTCCTCCATCACGGGTTAATTACTCTAATTATCCCGCAAATTTCATCATCTTTTATAAACCATTTAATTAGATTATTTTCTAACAAAGCCTCACCAAATTCACGCGCAATATCTTTTTGCGCATAAATAGTTATTATATTTGGTACAATACGTACAGCCTTTAATGTAGAATAATCTAATTGAATGGTTTCAATTTTGGGCATACTGCCCCTAATTCTATTTAAAGAAGTATACTCATCACAAGTATAACCACCAAGTTTTTTAATTATCCAATTCTTTAATTTTTTCATTTATTTTTTCTATTAGCCCCTCACGAACTTCATTTACAATCGCGTCTGAAACTAAGTCATATTTTTCAAAAGCATCACATATTGAATTAATACCTGAAATTGCACCTTGAGCATAAAAAAGCTCAAAATTTTTCATTTGCTCTTGTGTCATACGATTTACGAACCATTCATTAATTTGGTCTGTATTCATTGCTTTAAAGTCTACATCAAAAAGTTTTTCTAAATACTCTAATTTAAGACTGCGTAATTTATAAATACCAAGTTCATGTTCTTGCATTGCTTGAAGATATTCCCAAGTTTTATTAGTAAAAATTTTCATAGCGTTAAATCCTTCATTGAAATGTCACCAGTTTTTAGTGCAAGGGCAAGAAGCGGCAAAAAGTCAGGTCTATCTTTATTAGATTGCGCGATTTGCGCCTTAACATATCCAGTTAAATTTACTTCTGTAAGTGGGCAATCAGGCATACGTTGATCGCGCGTGGGAAAATTATAACCATGTGAGTAATGAGTAATCCCGCAAGTTGGATAATCACTACTTTCATTCAATATTGGACACTCATCACAACAGTTTGGCATTATCATATTTGCTACAACCATACTATTCTCCTTACCAAATTAAATAATCTAAATAATCAGGTTCAAGTCCAAGTTCTGAAGCAACAATATCTTCTGCTTCTTGAAAATTTCCACGACCAATCGCTGTGAGGACTTCCTCGCGGCAGTCCTCAACAATATTAGTTGCTTCAAGTTCAGAAATACCGTCACGCCGCATAAGGATTTCTACAATTTTATTCATTCTTTGTCTCCATTCTTGCGCCGCAATATGGGCAATATGGTGTTTTTTCGCCATCGGCTATTTCAACGCTACATGCCGTACATACTAATGCCCTATGATTTATCACGCACCAATCGCATTCCGTCATCCATCTTTTTTCAACCCACCTTGCGTGCACCACTGGCGCAGCGTCCACGGCGTGCTCAAGTTCCAAATATTGCTCTATTTCTGCTGCAATATGTATCGGACATGTAGTATCATTTAGAACAGTTTGAATATTACTTCTAAATGACGCCCTTGAAATTAAATCATCTGCCGTTTTATTCATTTTATGTTATCCTTCTTTTTAATAGTATTTATAAATGCTTTTACATATTCTTCGTCATAATGGGAGAGATGCATAACCGCAATACAATCTTCGCAATAATATGACATACAATTCATATTTGGTACTTCTTTTAGTATCATACGGCCGCCACAATATGGACATTCAACATTAAAACTATTCATCTTCTTTCGTTCCTATCTCGGTTGTTTCCATTTCTGCCATAATGTAAGAAGCCAAAGTGCGCGCACGCATTTCCGCGAAGAAATCAATTGCATCTTCCACCTTATTATCTAACTTTGCATATAGATAACTACGAATGGGAGGTTTATAAGTATTAGCATAGCGTGCAAAATCACGACGCTCGGGGGTATCATATCCAGAAACTACCTTATAAGCAATTTCCGAAAGATTCACTAGGTTTCCAATTTCATTTAATACATTTTGCGCGAACTCTTCAAATTCAGGGTAGTAAGCAACAAAATCATCCAAAGAATCATTCTGCCACATTTCTACCACTCGTAGAGTAGTAAGCGGCCCATTACCCCTAATTTTATGCAGCCGCAGGTACTCGTCGCCCTTAATCTTAATTCTATTAAAATTCTTATCGCAAACTACATAACCTTCTTCATCTTCACCCATTTCATGCGCGGCCATAACACACTCAGAAAGAGAATGATGCGGGAAAAGCGCAGGGTGGAGTATTCCTTCCACATTAAACTCTTCATCTATCTCAGTATCATTTTCCATATCACGGCAGCCCAAATACCAAAGATGAATACCTTCATACTGAATTACTATATGGTTGTAGGGAGAGGTAAGTTCAAACATATAGCAACGAGTAGGATTTAAAGCATACCAGAAATCAGGAATGTTTGAAATAGCATCGGCAACTAGTAAGCCATAAGAGGTTTCGCCGCATCCCGCGGAAAAAGCATTAATACTACCATTAGTAGAGATATGCCATAAATTATTGTCATACCAAATTTTAATTAAGGAACCATCAACCTTCTGCTGGACGGAGGCAGTTTCCCAATCAATTTCATGTACCGCAGAGTGCTGCTCACCATAATTGAAGAACTTATCAAAAGGATGGCAAACGCAAATCCATTCACCTGCATCATTTTTGCGGAAAATAGAACCACGCGCTTCCTGCACCAGCTTAGAACTCATATTAGAATTAATCATATTATACTTTAAAATCCAATATTCAACATCATTTATAGTATCACTATGAATTTCAATATTGTAGGGTTCAGCCGCAAGTAACTCTTGCCAATTATCGGGGTGGTTATTCAGGAACTTCACTAATTCCATTTGAATTCTCCTCTTCTTTTTCTTCAATATTATTATAACATAATTTTTGCCGCAAGTCAAGACTTGGTTCTTCTCCAAAATAGTTCTTCCACCAATTCCAAAATTCCTCATCAATTGGATATTCAGTCATACCATCACCTTCTTTTCTCTTATTATAACATATAAAATTTTAAATGTCAAATATTTCCCTTCCCCTTGGGGAAGGGTGGTTATAGAAATCGCGCAGCGATTTCTATAACCGGGGTTGGGGGTAAGTAAAGGGATATAACAACCTTTAAATAAAATCCAAAAACAAAAATGAAATTGAAATTGAAATTGCAAATAGGGAGGGGTTTCGGGACACCTAGAAACTATATATGCGGGGAAACACCAAGTAAAAAATGAAATTGAAATTGCAACTATACCATTTCGCGCACCCTTACTTCCACTTTACACTCCATCGCCGTATATGTTAAATCTATTTTCTTATGATAGTCAGGATTGGTTTCATTGGTTCTTACTACATCTACTTGAATATTATTTTTAACCAACATTCTTACATAAAGAAGTAATTCATCAATAAAAGATTGAAGCTTTTTACTATGGTAGGAGAGTTCATTATATTTTCGCTTTTCTTTCTCTTTTAACACTGCCATCTCCAATTCCTTTAACTCATTGTCGCTTAATGCCGCAAAACGCATATCCATATCACACATTCTCCTTTATTATTTCTTTACTATAAGTATAACATAAAAAATGATAAAAGTCAAGAAGAAAAACGCATAGGGGATTGCGTCTAAGTAAATACATCTATGTAAACAAAGGAAGGGAAGGAGTAGTAAAGGTAGTAGTAAAGGTTGGAGGGGTCGTTTTTGGAAGGGTAGGTCAAAAATTTCGGTAGGAAAATTTGGTAGGGTGGTGGAGGGGTAGGAAATTGGTAAGGATGGTGGATGGGAGTGCCCGAAATTTCAACACTTGTCAAGTATTTTATTCTATAAGATTAAGGAAAAAATTCTAGATTTTAATTATATAGGTTTTCGCGCGCGTCATAAAATGGTAGTGGAGACCTAGAATTGTAAAGAAAGTTAGTGAAAAATGTCGAAAAAAATTTTGTCCGGGGGTGTATAAGACACCCCCGGACACTTTTTTTTTCTATATTTTAGCAGTTCTACTAAAAATTGTCCTTCTTTTTTATAACATGTCCATAATAAATACCAGTTCCTGACTGTTCAATTTCGTAATATTGTTCTAAATCTTTCTTCAATGAAGTCCATTTACGTGGGTAGTCCATTTCCTTTATTAAATCTTCTTTATCTTGTTTAGTTAATTTCCTATTTAAATAGCTTTGTGGCACAATCCATTCCTGCTTTGATATCTCAGTGAGTGATTTATTGCGTCGCATTTCTCTTTTCTCAGTTTCCGCAGCTTGACTATCATAATTGTATTGAATTTGCCAGTCTCCGCGCTTGCGTCCAGGAAATTGTATTTGAATATCTTTGTTGCCGCTATGTACTATAACAATTTGTACATTATCATCTACTAAATTCCAACCAGTAGCGTATGCTTCTGTGGCAATAATATCATCAATATTATCTGGGTAATTATGTTGATATTTTAAATGTTCAATAGTGGCTAATTGGGTGGTTGAAAGTTGTTTAGTAGAGTGGCGTGACCATAGACACATTACATTGCGCCCTGTATTTTGTTTGATTTCGCGCGCAAACTGCTCTGCGAGTTCAATAGTGGGCGCGAAGATAAGGCGCTTGACATCTGGGTTTGAAGCCAATAGGGTGTGAACATTGGTATATGAGTATTTCTGGAATACTTCATATGCCATTAATTGTTCTTGAATTTGTATTTCATTTATATAGGATTTTAGGCGCGGCCACTTTTCTAGGTTATCCGCGGTCGCGGTTAAACCAAACCACCAAACTCCTTGAAGTTCAGCCCAGTGGAAGAGAGTGTCTATGGCTACATAAGAGAGTGACTCATGCGCGAGTAGCAAACAAATCACTTCTTTATCACTTTCTGGGTTGCGTCGCCATATGTTGGCTTCATCTATGCGGACATATTTAATTAAATTATGAATTTCGTCGCACGCCACATAATCAAACATTGCAGAAGTGATTTCGCCGCGCTTTACCATCGCGCCAAATTTTTGATAGTTTAAAATATATGGTTTTTCCAGCTTTTCGCCCCACATTTGACATTCATCTAACGCAATTTTTTCTTCTTCTCCCATTGTGGTGTCTATGAGAATGAGGCAACGCTGTGGCAAAATGCCTAATTGTTCTGGAATAGTGTGGATTGCGGCGGTAGTTTTACCCTGGCCGGTTTGCGCATTGATTAAATTCAATCGGCCTTTTTGATATTGCTGCTGCGTGGTGGTTAATGCTTCTGATAAATGGAGTCCTTCTTTCATAATTTATTAAAATCCTTATAATAATCAAATTTTATATTATTAGAAATATGTATATAAATATATTTATTAGGAGAGTAACCGCCACCAAACCATTCTTTTTCTTTTCTCTTTACATCTTCAAAATATTTGTCATCTATACAAAGATAACAAATGGGTCCTTTTAATCCAACACCTATAAGTGGTGAATTTAAACTTTCTATATAATTTAAGTCATCTATATGAACAAGAGTAGCATACATAATTTTCACTTCCTTATTTTTTTTATTTTTCAAAAGAAAAGTATTTATTTTATTTTAAAATTATTTTAATTTATTTTAATAAAAGAAAAAATTTTTTTAATAATAAAAAATAAATAATAAAAATTATTTAAATAAAAAATTTAAATAAAATTTTATTTGACAATTTTTCAAATCCATGTTATAATAGAATGGGATATTTTTTTTAAAAAAATATTTCCAGCTTTTTCGCCGCAGCCTAGCCATTCGCCTATTGGTCGTACCCGTGGGCCATCGGCATTTTCCCACGACTTTTATCCCGCGAAAAATTTTTTCTTCGCAGGTTTTCAGCTTGTATGTAATTTCCAGCTTTCCAGCTCATGGTTCCAGCTAGCCAGCCACTTCCAGCTTGTAGCTTCCAGCCTACGGGCCCGTTTCATTCCAGCTTTCCAGCCTGGCCAGGATTTCCAGCTTGCGGGCCAGCTTTATCATAAGCCTCTCCCCTCCCTCTCTAAAAATATTATAACATAATTTTATACCAAAGTCAAATGGTAGGATTTAGCGCGTTAGCATGGTAAAGTGGTAGCATGGTAAAGTATTACTATATTAAAGTGCTACTATGGTAACATAGTAGCATAGTAAAGTGTTTCAAATTGTTGACTTTTTGTAAATTAAATGGCCCGGGTATTATAATTTACATAGTTTTAACTTGACATGTTATAAATTATGATATATAATAAATGTATAAAAAGAAAGGAAATAAAAATATGGCATTGAAAATTTTGAGTAACAACAACATTACCTGTAATACTCATGATAGTGGTATTTATTTCTTTGGAGAACGCGGTCTTACCCCTGACGGCGAAGTATTTTGCTCCGTAAAGATTGGATGGGGTAGCGATTTATCAAAACGTATTTCTCAATATAAAACTTATAGTTGCCAATTATTCCATCAGCAACACCATGTTTTAACTAAAAAACTACCTGTTCCGCATGGATATGATATGGAAACTTTTGCACATGCTATGCTTGTGCTGCTTGCTATTGGTTTGCCTTCATATAGCCGTGAATGGTTTTATGTAAGTGAGCCAGTATATTTTGAATTGTGTAAAGACCCGTGGCAGATTTTTGATGTTAATAGAATGGAAGAACTAATTAAATTAGCGGAAAAAACTAAAAAGAACAATCGTTATTATATCAATAAAACTGAATATGATAAAATTTATCAACATGATAAGATGATGACAGAGCAAGTTATTGCTCGTGAAGATATTATTAAACGACAAGCAGAAGAAATTGAAGCATTAAATAAAACAAAACAATCTTATTTTGAACTTATTCAGGCTTATGAAGAAGATAATAAATTTAAACAATATTATTATGAATATAGTATTAGATTTCATCTTGCTCCATGGTGGAAAAAAATATTGATGGCATTGAATATTATTTAAGAGGGTTACTCCCTCTTTTTTTTAATTACATGTAAATTAAACTACCCGGGCACTCTATTTAACATTCCCTTAATAAAAAGAGGACTTTACGTCCTCTTTACATCCATCCAACAGTTGCGGCGGATGCCCTTGCCGTAGGGCATTGCTTTATGGCTGTCAAAGCATCGCCGCATGATATACGCTTCAATGAGAACATCTTCAAGTCCTTTGTGTTCTTCTTCAAATTGCGGCGAAAGTGTCAAGTAGCGGTAAACATTTTCCGCGCTGGTGCTGATATTGCGCGCCTTTTTGTTTGTGCCATGACCGTTGCCGGAAAAAAGCTGATTTTCTTCACAGAAGCGGCGATATGTAATGCGCTGGCAAATGGTTTGACAAGCCATATTCCAGATACAAACAAAGTTCGTATTGCGCGGGAAAAAGTATCTGTGTTTAGACTTTGTTAACCATCTTTGCGTGGTGTTGAGGGCGTTGCGGTCAAAGTGAGCGTTATAGGCAGCTACATCGTGAATATTATATTTCTCCATGAGGTCGAGAACATAGCGGCGGGCGGTGTAGAAGTCAACCATCTTGCGGTCGCCCGCATGAATAGCATCGACATATTCGGAAATCTTATTGGCATAGTAGGCAGTCCGCATGAGTTCGCGCTCATAAACGAAAATGTCGCGGATAACGAAAGAAAAACTTTCGTAGATGTTACCCTGTTTGTCCGCAACCACACCGCCCAGATCGTAAACTAGCGGCTGTTCCAGTCCGTTTGTGGTTTCGGTGTCCAGAATCAGATAATACTTGATGCGCTTGTCCATGAAGTGTATCTCCTTTCTTTGATGATATAAGTATATCATAGGCAGGAAAAGAAGTCAAGTTAAGTATTGGTTAATTTAATAACCCGGACAATATAGTTAATGAAGATTTAACTTGACCTTTCGCGCTTGCGGGTGTATAATGTAATTGAAAGTGAGGGGATGACTTGTGAAGTCCAATTACATTGTGAGAGCAAAGAAGTTTATGCGCGATTTCCTGCCTTATCTTGAGGCGTATGAATTTGTGGGCAGAGCCGTCCTTGCTTATAATGAAGCAAAGCACCGTCATGTTGAACATTATCATGGTTTAGTTAGGCAGTGCGTATGCTTGTCTGATTATGCTATCAAATGGGATTATAATGAATATTATGCTGATATTTATGGCGGGTGCAAGGAAGAAGTTATTAACTATAACTTCGCTCGCGAGCATGGCTATGAGTATCTTTTCGCGGAAATTACGCCGATTGAAATTTGTGGGCGTGTGTTTTATGTAATGCCGCGCGTGAAAAAGTTAGCAATTACGTTTGATGAATATGAACCCGATAACCGGCTGTCATATGATGAATATGAGTTTGTTTTTGGGGTTATGGGATTGCATGATATGCATGATGAAAACTGGGGCTTGGTTAATGGAAAAGTGAAAATCATTGACTATGCGAATTATAAGAGAGAGGATGAATAATCCTTTCTTTTTTATCTTTATGTTAATTATATAGTCCGGGTCATATAATTAACCGTCTTTTAACTTGACTTTTCTTAGATTTTCTGTTATACTATAATTGTTCCAAGGGCAGGGAGGTAAGGACGAAGAGCCAAGAATTAACAAAGTCTTAACTTGACTTTCCGCTGAATCTCTGCTATAATAATCACAGAAAGGGCAAGGAAAAGCCCAAAAAACCAGAAAGGGAAACAATATGTCTATGAACGCCGCTGAGATCAAGTCCACCGCTCGCCAGATGACCATCGCTGCTATCATGCCCGCCTTGATGGAGAACGACGCTGTGAAGTTCGCGGATGCGTCCTTTGCCATCCTGCAGACCGTTGACGGTCAGGAAGTTTGGACGGAAGTTACCGTCAAGTCCAAGGCGTACAAGCCCACCAAGGTGTCGCCCGCGTTCGACCCCTTTGAGGCCGCGGAGGCGTGGGAGGCCGAGAAGAAAATCAAGGCCGATGCCAAGGCTGCCAAGGAAGCTGAGAAGGCCGCAAAGCTTGCGGCGAAAGAGGAGAAGGCGTAAGCCTTCTTCTTTTTTTTTATGGTATTGTTAATTAAATAGCCCGGGTATTAAAGTTAATATAAAATTAAAGAAGCGTGATTAACACGCTTCTTTTGTTGCGGTTACGACAATACCAATTTCATTGGTATTAATATAGCAATCGCCATATTCAGTTTTGATAGCAACGTCATATCCCATTGCTTGAAGTTTTTCAATGCTAATACGGATATTCTTAACGAGATCGGTTACACGCTGGCGTGCTTCTATTTCGCGCCGTTTCTTAACAATCTCCATGAGATCGTTAACAAACGGCTCAAGCTGGTCTGTTTTCATTGCGAGAACATCTTCCGCGAGCATGGCGAGAGCGGTTTCATTATATTCAGAAGAATGGTGCGAAACATCTTTCACGAATTTTTTGCTCCTTTCAAATTTTCCATCATTAGGAGAATCTTTTCATACTCTTCCGCATAGCGGTAACGGTCAAACATTGCGAGACGTAAGCGGCGAATTTTAGGAGAACAAGGTTGCCGCGCAATCCATTTACGAATTTTATCAAAGTCCATTAGTTTATTGCTCCTTTCATTTTCTATATATATAATAGCAGAAATTAAATTAAAAGTCAAGTTAATAGTTTGTTAATTTGAATAACCGGGCACCTTATTTTACATAATCTTAACTTGACTTCATATGTGATTTATTGTATAATGATATTAGAAAGCGAAAGGAGATTAGCCTATGAAGTCTGATTATCGTGTTCGTGCGGAGAAGTTCCTGCGGTCTGTGTTCCCCTATATTCAGAACGTGCTGTCTGATGAGGACGCCGTTGCCGACGCAATCGCGGACTATAACCGCCATCACTCCCGCAAGGTGGAAGTCAACTATGGCTCCGCGCGGATTGCCCTCATTACCTCTGACTATGTGGTAAAGTGGGACTATGATGAGGACAATGTTGCGGACATTGGCGGCTGTGAGAAAGAATGGGAAGTGTATTGCCGCGCGTGTGATGCTGGTATGTCCCATCTTTTCGCGGAAAGCACGTTGATTGACTATTGCGGCGTTACCTTTGAGATTATGCCGCGAATCAGGGCAATTGGTCCCACTCATCATAAGTATGATTTTCTTTATATGATTTCGGCGGCAGAGGAAATTTGGCTGCGTGAAAATGGCATATTGTACGACCTTCACCACTGGAATTGGGGTATTATGCGCAATAAGCCTGTGATTGTGGACTATGCCTACATTGAAACGGAATAACCGCATAAGCGGTTATTTTTTTATAGGAATGTTAATTTTATAGCCCGGACTATATATTTAACATATGGTTAATAAAAGAAAATCCCGCCTTGCGGCGGGATTTTAGATTAGGCAAGCCGGTAGGTATTCGCCTTGCCCTTGGCCTCGGTCTTGATCAGTTCGGGCGCCATCTCCCGCAGGAGAACCGCCTGAACCTTGCCGACAGTGAAATCGGCGGGCAGTTCGCCCTTGGCGACCTCAAAGAGATCCTTGGCGGTGATGTCCGCGGTGAGATAGTTCCGCAGAACAGGGGCGACCTTGGCGATCAGTTCCGCCCGCGCCTTGGCGTTCTGCTCCTTGCGCTTGGCGTTCTGCTTCGCCTTGGAAGCGTCAGAGCGGGACTTGCCAAGCTGGGCGACCATCTTGGAAATGACCTCGCGGACTTCGGTCTCGGTCTCGGGGATGAAGGTCAGAGCGGTGGACAGAGCGGCGGACTTGGTGATGATGTTCTTCATAATGATACCCTTTCTGGTTTGTGAGGTTTTCCTTCCTCTGTTGTGTATTCATTATAGCACTTTCGCGCTAGAATGTCAAGTTAACTGTTTGTTAAGAGTTTCGGGGTTGGCTTTGGGATTTGTTTTCCTTCCCTCTCAACAAATATAGTATAGCAGAATTTGAAATGAAAGTCAATACTTTTCTATGTAAAGATTAAGTAAAATACATAGTCCGGACTACATAATTAACATTGATTTAATAAAAGAATTAAGGCCCTGATGGGCCTTAATATCTGAAATCGCTTCCCATATATTCCGCGAGGCGGTTAATCCTATTCATAAGCCCACGGCAATAATTGGAAACATCGCCGCCAGTTTCTTCTATTTTCGCGTCAATGTATGCCGTGATAGCATCAAAAACCGCGTAACATTCTACCATGTTAGGAACCTGCCGACGCATACAAAATTCATCGGTGCCGCCCAAGTCACGGAAGGGGAAGAACTTAATGCCGGGGGTCACGGCATGTTTTGTCGCAATCTTTGAAAGGATGAAAGTTTCGATTTCTGCGTCATTCAATGCGGTGTGAGACTCAATAAAGTCATACTTATTAATCAAATACTGATAAGAAGATTCAGCGGAAGTTTTGAAGAATGTGCCGGAGTTGGTGAACATGCCGTGATTGATACATTCATTTTTATAGGTTGCGTTATTAAGAAGGTGAGTAGTTGCCAAACCCCAAAGGTCAAACAACATATACTCATTGCCATGAAAACGGAAAATATCGGCTTCAAAATCAGGGTCGCCCTTATCTTTTCCCTTATTATCTGCGATAAAGGCCGCGCTCCTGCGCTGGAGATTTTCCCAAGCGAAGTAGTCAGGGCTATAAAGCTCACGGATATAAAGATCGGTGAAGGGAATGGCCTTTTTGAAATCGAACATGGCATTGAACGCGCCCACAGCGTCAACCTTCCCCAAGTCCTCAATAAAAATTTTCATAACATCATTCCAAGGTAAGACAGAAGTTTCGCTACGGGAAAGCATTTCAAGATAGATAGGACGCTTTTCGGCATAATATGCCGTGTTAAAGATGGCGGGAACAGAAAAGGTTTCGGCAATCAGAAATTGCTTTTTGTCATAGATATGGCCCTTTCGGTCGGTGATAGTCCACCCAATGTCATAAACAAGGGGCTTCGCAATCGCAATACGCTTTTTGCGCTCGGGGTCGCCCTGCGCGATTTCATTTGCGAAAGGGAGGGTCGCGGTTTCCGTATCAACTACCATGAAATACAATTTCTTCGCCATTTTTAAATCCTTTCTGGTTTACGGTGTTTTCCTTCACCTGATGGATATATTATAACACGGGGGAAGGGTTATGTCAATAGATTTTTATGTTAAGTCTGAGTGAATTAGATGGGCCGGGAAATAAAATTAACATAGGGTTAAAAGAAGAACCGCCCTCGCGGGCGGTTCTTTTGTTACGCCTTCGTAAAGGTGAAGGCGTTCTTGCCGTTGTCGTGCTTAACGACCTCGTCGTTCCAGTAGTTACGCAGAGCGTAACCGACCTTGTTCGGGGTGAAGCCCTGCGGCCACTCGTCGCTCGCTTCAAAGATTTCCTTCGCCGTCATCGGCTCGTTGCCCATCACGCCGAAGGCGATTTCCTTCGCCTCGTCGTAGGCGATGCGGTTCGCGTCGCGCTTCGCGTTCAGACGCTCATACTCGGCGTTGACTTCCTCGCGCAGAACAGACAGGTCAACAGTCTCGTCGCCGTTCAGGTAGTTGCGGATGGCTTCCAGAGTGTTCTTCTTCATAGTGTTATGTCCTTTCTGGTTTGTTGGGTTTTCCTTCCCTTTGATGTATTTATTATAGCACCGATTGGCTATAATGTCAAGTTAAGAGTTTGTTAAGGTTTATCCCTTTTCGTTCGCCTTAACCAAATGCCTGCGGCTTCTCTCGCTTATTGGGAACAGGCAGTCGTAAGTTGCGGGGAGTACTTCGCGGGTACCAACGCGGTGAGTGGGCTATCCCCTGTTTCCTGCCCTCTCAACATATTTAGTATATCACGATTTCCGCTCTTTGTCAAGTTAAGATTTCGTGAAGTGGTGAGGGTGGCGGGAATCGAACCCGCGATACATGGATTAAAAGTCCATTGCCATACCACTTGGCTACACCCTCATGTTTTGGGTTTTGGTTTCCCTCGCCCTCAACTGAATATAGTATAGCAGAAATTGAATGAAATGTCAATAGTTTAGAAGGTAAAGATTGTGTAAAGTATAGTGCCCGGACTATATATTTTACATAGAGTTAAAAGAGAACACTATGCGTTCTCCCATTCTTCCCATGACTCCCAAAAAAGACCCCAATCATCACATTCTTCCATGGGGTCGTTAATGTAACAAACCCCGCCGCCATAATAGGGGCAATCGGTACCGTTACACGGGCAATAAACCCATTCGCGCTTGCCAGTGTTGCGGTCAAAATGCTTACCATCACTTTCTCTAATCATAATAGTCCTCCCAATCTTCATAGGCTTCAATCTCGTATTCGTGTTCAAAGTTATAGTCCTTTTTCTTGTTAGGAATAATCTTGGTTACGGGATTGATGTTACCCCAATCGCCGCGAATCTTGCGGACAACTTCATAGGTGGAATTGGTGTTCTTCTTATTCTTCTTCACTTCTAAACCCCCTTTGATTTTAGGATTATGGTTTATCTCTTGGTTCTGAAACTATTATATCAAAAACAAAATGAAATGTCAAGTTAAAGGATTATTAACTTTATAACCCGGCTAGAATAATTAACATGATTTTAAAATGAAATTAGAGGAATGGTTAATTACCATTCCTCGTCTATGGAACCGCAGATTTCAAACATGTCACATCCACAATAGGGGTCATAGTTGGATTCGTCCACATCATCGGGAATATTATCTTCATAATCTTCGGGGTCGTAAATTTCATTGCCCCAAAAATAAACGATGTTTTGAGGGTCGTTATATTCAACCTTTTCTACAACCTCATAGAGACCGTGAAGGTGATGGTCAGCAAGGACAATAGCATCTTCGGGCACATTCTGGAGTTCCCTAATCAGTTCTTTAACAGTCATAATTAAAATCTCCTTTCTTTTTCTATAAATAATATAGCATATTAAAAGAAAATTGTCAAGTTAATTATTAGTTAATTATATAATCCGGGCAATATAATTAACATAGAAATAAAAAGGGGATTACTCCCCTTCCTTTTCCTTTTTCGCGGCTTCGCGCTTGGCCTTGTCCTTGGCTGCCTTTTCCGCGCGGGCGGCGGCCTGTTCGGCCTTCTTCGCCTTCTTCGCGTTGTAGTCGGCAATCTCGGACTCCATGAGTTCTTCCGCGCTCATGTCCTCGCGCAGTTCGGCAACGATGGCGCCAATGCGGATGTAACGCTCCGCACCGTTAACATCCTTCATGAGGATGCCAAACTGGCGGTCGTTGATCTTCTCAAACCTGATAACGCTGTCCGCGATGTCGGAATATTCCTCATCGTCAAAGTAGTCGGGGAACATGAAGTGGAAAACTTCGTTGCGGAGAATGGAATCGACGACGGCCTTGGAAATCTTCATAGTGTTTGCCCTTTCTGGTTTGGAGTGTTTTCCTTCACTTGTTGATATAAGTATAGCAGAAATTTAGGTAAATGTCAATACTTTTTTGTGTTAATTATCGGTAAAATAGAGTGGCCGGGCTATTAAATTAACATTGAATTAAAGAAGGGGATTACTCCCCTTCGTGAATCATGGCATCAAGACCCTTTTCGTTAAGGTTCTTGATAACCTTGCGGGCGTTGCGCTTGCGCTCCTTTTCCTTTTCGGCGCGCTCTGCCTTTTCCTTGCGCTTGGCTTCCTTGTCCGCCTTATCCGCGAGGACAAGTTTCCAATCTTCGGCGGCGGCGTAACCGTCGTAAGCGTCATAGCCGCCATCGCCATTGCGGGAACCGCGAGGGATAGAGACTTTGATGAGGGCAAACTTTTCGTTACCTTCGGCATCAACAACAGGCATTGCGAGTTCGCTTGCGCTAACGGGCATCACATCGGTTTCGTAGTGTTCGGACAGAAAGTTAATGAACGCGGCGAGAATGTCATTGCGGATTGCGGTTTCAAGAGACGCTTTACTCATGGATGTTATCCTTTCTGGTTTTTTAGTGTTTTCCTTCACTTTCTGGATATAGTATAGCAGATTTGGGGAGAAAAGTCAAGTTAAGATTTCTTTAATTTCTTTCTTAATAAATTTAATCTTACATTCTTTACAGTAATAAATCTTAGGATATTTGGGCTGTTTGTTTCTTTCTACCCATAACGCACCTTGATGACATTTGGGGCAAAGACTCCAATATCGGTTAATCATTTGACTTTCTCCTTTCACTTTCTATAAATAGTATAGCACAATTTTTATAAAAAGTCAAGTAAATTATTTGTTAAATTTATAGTCCGGCAAATTTAGTTAACATGAAATTAAAAAAAGTCGGCTACGCTGCCGACTTTACAAATTCTGTTAAGATTGTGAAAATTTCACTGGGTTCATATGCCGCGCCGTTGCCCCATGTGTCACGATTTTTCGCTTCATCATCAAACAGGCAACCGCTGCCGCAAGTTTCCCATTTGTTAGTACCATATGGAACGATTTTAATTTCATCCCATTTAACAGACGGCAGGTGAAGGCCAAGCCAAAACATTTTCGCGCCCGTCACAAGTGCGTCATATTCCGGCGTGCTGGACTTTGACAACCAAGAAATAACGCCGATTTCATAACCCATTTTCTGAAGGCGATTCAGATAGCGGGCAAGTCGCGAAAGATTCACAAGCGGGCGGGCGATTTCATAGGGCGTCGGGTCGCCGTCAATCAACATCGGAAGCCAGTTCTGAACCCCGTAAAGATCAGCGATTGTCCCATCCATGTCAAACCAGATTTTCATATTGTGTTTGCTCCTTTCCTGTTCTGATATAAGTATATCAAAAATGGGGTAAAAAGTCAAGTTAAGATTATGTTAAATAGGCGGCCCGGGCATTATAGTTAACATTGATATAAAAAAAGTATAGGTGATACCTATACTTAATTTTGTATGAAATAAAGTTTATGTATGTGGCGGTAAGTATGTTCAATAATTTCAACTTCGGATTGCCATTGGTCTGGATGCCAATTGATTTCTATGTTTTCACAATGCGCGGCATAATAATTTTTAACAAAGTCTACGGCTTTATTATAATTATTTGCGCGGTTGACAAGTTCTTGTTGTTCGGTGATAAGGCGTGTTTTTGCTTTGTCTTTCAATTCACCATCGGGGTAAAGTTCGACACAGCAGCGAGCAGTTTCTACGATGCTAACTTGGGCTTGTAGCCGTTTTGACATTACTAGCGCGGTGTCCCATTGCCGCTTATATTCCAACGTCCAGTTATTGTAATTCTTCACAGCTTTCTTCTTTCCAAACATATTTTTATGCTCCTTTCAGCTTGTGCCTTAATTATAACAGCTTTCCAGCCTGCTGTCAAGTTAAGATTCTGTTAAGTCTAGCTTGTGACTGGCAACGCAAACAACCGGAACGCATCCGGCAATTAACACAAATTTAATCTGTGCTTTACTCAAAGTTAACACTTCCTTAACTTAAACATAACAATCACCTCTGTTACCTATATTCCACCATAGGGTATTGTACCACATTCGCGGCGAGTTGTCAAGTTAATTGTGTGTTAATTAGAGTGCCCGTGCAATTTGTTTAACATAGGATTTACATAAAAAAAATTGGCTCCTTAGCGGCGCCAATTTTTGTCATTTTCGGTGATTTCGCCGGTGTCGGGCGTGAACTGGTAGAATTTGCCATTATCGCAGTGGATGTTAATTTGGAAGAAATTGTTAACTTCCATTTTTTCAATCGCGGGAATGTTGAAAGTCCAACCAAAGAAAGCATCAAACGCGGCGAGAGCGCCTTCAAAATCGCGGAAAGACATTGCCTTATTCATTGTTTGTTCTCCTCTCAATTCGTCGTTTTTTATTTTATTATATCATATATTTTTGATTTGTCAAGAGGTTTTTAATGTAAAATATTGGTTAACTATAATGCCCGGGCTATATAGTTTACATATGCTTAATATAAGAAAAGGGTTAGCACCATGCTAACCCCATTGTGCGCCAGTTGAGAATTGAAAGTTGGTTACATTCGCGGCCGATTTTCATTGCTTCACGCTTTGTGTTAACGCGTTTGGATTTATCAATGTAATAAATCCCGTCGCTGTACCAAATGCCGCAATTGCCTTTGTATGCTTTTACGGCGTTAATTGCTTCGCGTGCGTCTTTGGTTTCGATGCCTTCGGTTGCTACTTGCCATCCGGTTTTATAGGTGATGATTTTCCCGCGCTTCAAAGTCAGGCCGTCATTGTTAGAGAGCTTGCGAATGGTACGAATGTTAATCATGGTGGAAACCTCTCTTTCGTTTGTTTCTGATATGATTATACACCTTGGGCATACGATTGTCAAGTTAAAAGTGTGTAAACTATATAGCCCGGATAATATAATTAACATTGAGTTTACGAAAAGTATCACCCATGTGGGTGATACTCATATCGTGCGCACATAGACGCGTAACGATAAGCGACACGGTAAAGATCGCTGTCGTTAAGCGGCTGGATGTAAGTTGGGTAGGGTTCGCCGCTTTCATAGATAGCGGCATGGCGTGCGCCGTCAATAACGACAAATTTAACACGCACATAGCAAGTCTTGCCCTGAAGAGAAAAGCCATCAACATCACGAAACATCAACATAACAACAACCTCCAATATCTTGATTACAGTAACAGTATAACATAAAAAGTAAAATAAAGCAAGTTAATTGTACGTAAAATATATAGCCCGGGCAATATAATTAACATAGCAATAATAAAAAAAGAATTGAGTTACCTCAATTCTTTACAACGATTTTGAGAAACCAAAGATATTGTGGCTGTTCATAAGACAGATAATCAACCGCAATGCGCGCTTTAAGTTTATCATAGAAAACGATGGTCTTTGTTTCTGCGGTATTGGTTACGATGTACTTTGTCATGATTTTATCCTCCCTTGATTTATTGACTATATTATACCACAACAAGAAAAGAAAAGCAATGATTCTAAATGTAAAATTTGGGGAAATTAAAAAGCCCGGGGTATATAATTAACATTTGTATAATAAAAAATTTGAGGGATTAATCCCTCAAATCTTTTTCTGAAATGATGGTCATGCTGCCGAAAAGGTAGATAGTCGGATCATAAATCTTGTTGCGGTTGTTCCACAGGAAATTGCGGGCGGCGCGAGTAGTGTAGAAGAATTCGTCCTTGAGATCAAAAGAGTTCATGTCGATGTAGTAGATGACATAAAGCGGAAGATTCATAGTGACAACCTCTTTTCTTGATTTCTTGAGTATAGTATACCATATACATACGGAAAAGTCAAATTAAATAATGGTAAACTATAATGCCCGGGATATGTATTTAACATAGATATAATAAAAACCGTGGCGGTTAGCTACTCTGCCACGGTTGGCTCAAACATTACTGATTCGCCACATCAGCAGGGAACGGTTCTCCAAATTTGGGCATCCCATTTCTACCGCCAAGTAGTGGTTAGCCCTTGCATCAGTAGGGCGGCATCCTATCAACGCTCCTCTCTCCCTTTCGACAAGTCTATTATAGCAAAAAATCCAATAGAAGTCAAGTTAAAAGCAAGTAAAATAGAATGAACGTACAATGTAATTAACATAAATAAAAAAATTGGGATTACTCCCAATTTTCAATATATCCACTATAACGAATATTGATGATAATATCATCATAAATTATTTCTGTTCCGTTATCTTCCATAATCGCGGCGATAATATCGCCCTTTTCATAATCTTCAATGTCGCTCCACAACCATTCATTCCCATTAAAATCAATAAGAATGAGCATGTTTTGCGCGCGATCAATGTCATTTACAAAAAAGGTTTGCGGGTAAATTTCGGCGCGAGCGGTAGAAAAAGCAACGACCATAGCAAACAGAGCAATGATGGCGATAAACTTCTTCATAAATATTCTCCTTCTGGTTTTTAAGTGTTTCCTTCACTTGTTGTATATAGTATAACACGAGATTATTATAGAGTCAAGTTAAATAATTGTAAAGGGCAATAAACGTACATTCTATTTAACATTGAAATAATAAAAGAAATGAAGGATTAATCCTTCAAATCTTTTTCGGAAATTTCAGTCATGCTGCTGAAAAGATAGATAATTACATCATGAATTTTGTTACGATTATTCCAAAGAAAATTGCGGGCGGCGCGGGTAGTATAGAAATAACGGTAAATCGCGGCATTAGTGTTGTTGTCAATGTAATCAATAGAATACAGAGGGAGACTCATAGTAAATACCTCATTTTCGGGATTGTTGGTTGCTTTCCTTTGGAACAATTATATTATAGCAAATGAAAATGAAATTGTCAATATGAAATTAGGAAATTTAATTTGAAATTAACATAAGTTTGGGGGTATTAAAAATGAAAATGAAATTGCATTTTAGGAATATAAAATGAAATTAAAATTGAAATTGAAATTATGGGAAATGAAAATGAAATTGCATAATGGGATATTTCATATTAAATAAAAATGAAATTTCAGGAAAATGTTTAAAAATGAAATTCTAAAAAATATTACAATAAAATAAAATGAAATTGCACGTGTAAACATAAAGTAAAGAATAAAGTACGTGTATTTGAATTAACATAATTATAACAGATAATTTTATTTAGTATTATGTTTATTATTGCTATTATTTTTAGTACGTTATATAAATTTATGTTTTTATATATTAATGTGTTTTTATATAGAGTTAATAAAATATTAAATAGTATAATTTTATTTATTATTATTATTATTATTATTATTAATTATTAATTATAATATTATTTATTTTGTTATTAATATTATTACAATTAATAATATTGCTGAGTATTTTTATTATTATTATTATTAATTATGTTTATTTAATTTATTTATTTTATAAATTAATAAATTATATTAATGGAAAAAAGCTGGCAAAAGAATTAAGAATAAAAGTGCGATAATTAGAGTAATACTATCAAAAATATAACCGCTAATCAACAATATAACTTTTTTAATATCGTTAAAAGTTAACCTATAAAACCACATTTTAATTTTATAAGAAAAGGAATTTCGAGAACGTTTCATGGCTTATATCTCCTTTTTGTTTCTATACATATATTATACTATAGTTTTATTATAAAAGCAAGTATAAAATTAAAGCTATATTATGACAAAATATTTATAAGATTTAATTTTTAAGTCTAATTTATTTTAATTTTATGTTAATTGTATTCAACGCGCATTTCAATTTACTTTTTTTTAACTTGACATTTCATTTCCATTTTGCTATAATATGTATAACACAGAAAAGAAAGGGGATTTTTTAAAATGAAAGTTTACGTTATTGATTGCAATGGTTTTCAAGGTAGTGCTTACTATTCTCGTTTTGATGAAGCGCAAGCCGCGGCCATTTGGCGTACTAATTGCACAGGTATGGAATGGAAAGTGCGGGAGTTAATACTCCCGTAATTTCATTTTAAGTTTATGTTAACTGCACTGCACGTTGTTTATATTTTACAATTTTTTAACTTGACTTTTCATTCTCAATATGCTATAATCATTCTAGAAACAAACGAAAGGGGATTTCCTAAAATGACTAAGCATAATACCGTTCGCGTGTGGGAAGATTTGACCGATCAGGAACAGATTTATATGTGGTGGGGCTATAACGCGGCAAATCCCGATGATCCAGTTTCATTTCCAACTTTTGATGAAATGATGCAGGGATTCACTTTTGAGTGAATCCCATAATTTATATTATCATAATGTTAATTATATAGCACGTAAATTTTAATTAACATAATTTTAAAATAAATGGTATGTTAAACATACCATTTCATAATATGCATTGCTTCTTGAATCTCGCGGCACGACCACGTTTCAAACGTAATTATTAAATAACCATCTTCAAGTCGTTCCGTCATGTAATCAAGTCCGGCATCTGCCAACTGCTCATACATGTGCTCAAGAGAAGAATTGATCTCAATGATAAAAGACTTTACGAACATTTGGAATTTACCTCGCTTTCCTAACTTTCAAGAATATCCTATCATACAAATTCCAAAATGTCAAGTTAATTGATTGTTAATTACAATGGACGTACTGTATATTTTACATACTTTTTACTTGACATTTCGTAAATGATATGATATACTATTTATAGAATTAAAGAAAGGAATGGTATCCCGAATGAAAAAGATTATTCTTGCGGTTGTCCTGTGTGCTCTTGCTTGCCTATGCCTCACTGGTTGTCAACTTGGGAACCGTCAGATCGGTTTTGACACCAAGCAACGATTTGATGAAGCCATTATCTTTACGCCAACATATGAAGTTGTTAGCGGTGACATCGAATCATGGCGCGATTTTTCCGAGTCGGATGTTGTACAAGTTACTATCGGCGGTGTCACTTATCTTACACATTACAGTAATGTCATCCTGATTAGGCATAATTAACGCGAGCAATCGCGTTTTTCTTTATGATAATGTTAATTTTATTACACGTTCTATTGAATTAACATAAATATAATAAAGCGTAGATTCAATATCTACGCTTTTTGTTTTTAAGATGTTTAGCGCTTTGCTGGTTAAAACGTTCATAAGCGCTGATTTTACGATATTCTCTATATTCTGTTTCGGTGATTTCCTTGCCATAGATTGCCATGCGTGTATGCTTAACGCTCGGCATCTTGCGCGCGATGTCGCACGCTTCAAGTAAGTTGTTTGCCGCGATTGCGAACTTGATCTCAGTGCTGTGGCCTACGCCGCAATGACCTCTGTGACACATGACCATGTAGAACTTCATTGGAAAAACCCCTTTCGTTTGTTTCTATATATATTATATACAATTAGAGAACAGATGTCAAGTAAAGATACAATTAAGATTATTGCACGCACTTTTTTCTTTAAGTAAAATTAACTTTAGTTTTTATTTTATTTCAATATTTTTAATTTATATTTAGCATTTTAATAACTTGATTATCCGTTTTATTATATTTTAATTTTTATTTATGTCTTTAAATTTTGCTCTCATTTTCAAGCTGCTCTCTTATTCCCATTCTCAACTCCAACTCCGTATTTTATTTTCGGCTCTAGGTCCAGCCCCAGCCCAGCTTCCAGCCCGGCCCAGCCTCCAGCTCACCCCAGCTTGCAGCCTAATCCCAGCTTCCAGCTTCCAGCTTCCATAAGAACTTCCAGCTTGCAGCTTCCAGCTTGCAGCTTCCTCACACGTATAAGGTCCGGCGGGCGCGGGCGCTGTCGCTCTTGGCCTGCACTGTATGCATGGATCCCGGAATACGTGTATCATTGTATACAATGATACATGTGTGCGCGAATACGTGTATGCTTGTATACAATGATACATGCGTGCGAGAATACATGTATACAATGATACATGTATATGCAACTTTGAGTTGCTTGCAACTTTGAGTTGCTTGCAACTTTAAGTTGCATTTTTGTCTTTTGTCCAAATGTTTCATTTTTGTTACACTCCGTCATATTTCTGTAATATCCTGATTTCATGTTCATTGTAACATGGCTTGTTAAAAAACGAATGAAAAAGAGTGTACAGCAATTTTTTTAACGTTTTTAGTGTACAGTATTTATAAATTTTTTGTCTAGTAGCACTAAACTTTGGAACATAAAAAAACTAATAAGGTTTAGTATTTATAAACTTTTGCGTCTATAATATAGAACAATATTAGAGCTGATTTTTTCTTTATTCTGAAAAGAACACGTAAAGAAACGCATTTTTTGTTGTGCAATATGTATAATAAAAATATAGCTATTTTATGCGCCTGGACGATTTTTGTTAATTTTTTTGGCAAGGGTGTTGACAGATTTTTGACTCTTTACTATAATGATTATACTAGCAATATGACTAGCACAATCGAACACGCGACGCGGCGTAAAGCGTAGGAAGGAAGGATAGTATGTTGTATTTCACGCTTGACCATGAACTTTTTCTCAACGGTGTTTCTCGCGTTGTCTACGATAACGTATGGAACCACATTGAACTCAATCCGCGCTTTGACTTTGGTGATTTTCGCGTGAACTTCGATTTAGATGTTGTTGCATGGATTGATGCCGAACAGTCTAATTGCATCATTGACAAGGTGAATGTCTCTGCATGGGTGTACGAACATTCCATTATTGAAGTAGATGTGAATGTGTATGGTCACGATGTAGAATTTGGAAAGCTTAATCCAGATTTCTCCAAAGCGATTGATTGCAATAGGCCTATTGACAACACAGTGCTATACAGAATGATAGTTGAGATTGTCAAAAAATCGGCAGGAATTGCGGCGTTTGAAGTAACACACAACATAACTAATGAATGGAGCCTTGAAGGGTTTTGACAGCTAACACGCCCACAATTAACCGAACACATAACGACAGAATAAGAAGGGAGTTAATTACAATGACGATGGCGCTTAAGATGTTCCTTGCTTATATCCGTGTGCTTGCAATTGATTTTTTCGCGGTGCCGATTGAAAAACCGGATGGATTATATATTGGTTTAATTGCTCCGGATATTTTCGCGGCGGCTTTTGGTTCAAAATTGATTTATCGTAGGAAGGGAGAACGTTTTGCACGTCTGCGGAGAATGTACAGCCCTATTAACGTTTGTCCCGTATTGCGTCCCGTTTTGCAAGTAAAGACAATATATAAACGTTTGAATGACGTCCCGCCGCATTGTGGAATGGTAGCGCGCGGTTTTGAAAAGGTAGTTGCGGAAACTTTGGGCGGTGAACACGTGGGAGATGATGCCGGGAATGTGGATGTGATTCATCAAGTATATGGAAGAATAGAAATTAAGGTGGGAGAGGGTAGGTTATATTATGCAGGGACAATAAAATGATAGGACAAAAAAGCAAGGTTCAAACCTTGCTTTTTTTATGCCTTTATTGTATACAAAGCCTATAGGCGGGCTATGTTTCGTGTATCTGCCTATGCTGATTCCAGGCGACCAGGGCCCCTCCCCAACTCCCACCAACCCAAAAAATCTGCATCTATTCCACAACCCAAATACTTGACAAATTCTAAAAAATATGTTATCATCCATAGTGAAGGAAGTTGTATCTCCCAAACGGAGATGTAAGCAAATGAAAAAAAAGTACTCACTCGACTATTCCATTGAACGTGACATCGACCGTCTTCGCGCGGTAGAAGAAACCCTTGACACGCTCGAAACCAACCCCTCAAATTCTGAATTAGAACAAATGGCCTCCTACATTCTATACGGCAAGGATGAGGAGGGCAAAAACGCAATACAGCGCGGCGAAACAACCGATAGCGACAAACGCTACAAATCATTTCAGCGTGCGGCGGACAAAAATCAATCTCTTGATGAAATATTAGAAAATCCATTAGCTGACCAACAGGCGCTTCAAACCTTGGAAACCCGCTACATATATACTAAGAAAAAGCCCTCCATAAAAAAACCAAAATATGACGCTAATGGGAACCTTATAGACCCCGGCGACAGCGATATTCCCGGTATGGTAGAACTTTGGAACGACATTGCGCGCTTAGACCACATCGCGCAAGTAAATGAGGGCAAAATACCACCCGACGAAGATACCCAAATCTTCACTGATTCCTATCGTTTCTACCAATTTAAACATGCCCTAATAGATATTAAAAGGCATCAATATTATTTGAAAGATGCCTACAAACCCACCCTTCACTTCCTCGCTATCACCCCGCCCAAAGCCCAAACCTACAATTGGGACGTGGATTCTTATTACTGGATGCCGCTAGATAAATGGCAAACACGAGTGGATAACGCCCTCCTACACACTATCTCCAAAAATATAGAGGACTATGAAACTCGCCAAAACGAAAAAGGCGAAACAGAAGTAAAATGGGTAGTGCGCCAGCACCATTTTGATTGGGAAGACCCCGCGCACATAAAGGCTTTAATAAACCATTATAGTAATTTATATATGGAATTGCGCGAAAAACTTGATAGTTGGGGCCGCACCCTACTATATGACTTTGACCGCTACTTTGATATGGCAGGCTTCTCACCAGTGCGCGAATACATACTCACCCGCAAGATAGATAAAGCGTCTTATCCTGAAATAGTAGAGGAACTACAAACTAAATTCGGCCTAAAATATAATGAAAATCACCTATGCACCATTCTTTCCAAAGAAATACCAGAGAAAATGGCACTCGCGGCAAAAAAGCATCGTATGCTCTTAACCACCCCGCAAGAAGAACGTAAACGTTGTTTTACCTGTAAACAATGGCTCCCACGCAACAACTACTTCTTCGCTACAAACAACAGCCGCAAGGATAAATTCGCCTCTAATTGTAAAGAGTGCGAGCGCAAGAAAAGAGTAGCAAAAGGAGGTCAGACAAATTATGACAGACGTAATAAAGACTCGCAAGTGCTATAAGTGTAAGCAAGAAAAGCCTGAATACGATTTTGTGCGTTCTCCCTCCAAATTTCTACCTCATGGCCGCAGTTATATTTGTACCTCTTGTTTGGAGAAAATGGTAGCCCAGGATAATATGAATGAGGTGGATAAACTTTGTCAATTTTTGGATGTACCATTTGATATTAATGCGTATACTGCCCTATACAAAATACACGGCGACCGCACCTTATCCGCTTACTTTAACACCTTACTTGACGACCACTATGCTTCTACTTCATGGGCTGATGAAAATGAAAGATGGCGCATCGCGCGCGAACAAGGTACATTTGACGATGAAGTAAAAGAATTGAGTGAAGCGAAAATGGTGCGATTGAAAAAAACTTGGTCTCCCGCTTATTCAACCGATGATCTTCTTTTCCTAGAAGACTACTACAACCAAATCATTGCAACACAAAACGTTTCCACTCCTATTCTCCAGCACTATGCGCGCGACCTTTGTGAAATAGAATTGCGCATTAAAAAAGGTTTGCGCGAAGGCGCTGATATAAAAAAGGATATGGACGCGCGCGATAATATAATAAAAATTGCAAGATTTGAAGCATCTAATGCGAAAAACGCAGCTGACTTTGAATCTGTAGGTGAACTTATGGTTTACTACGGCAAAAAAGGTTGGCATCCAAAATGGCACTCTGAACCTAAAGATAGTGTAGACTTTATGATGCAAAATGTGCAAAATTATTTGAAGCGCTTAGTCACTAATGAGGGTAATTTTGCGGAACAAGTAGAAGAAAAGCGCGAACGCTATAATATGACGGAGCGTTTAGAAGATATTGAAAATGAGGCGGTAGATTTTGATGAAACTGCGGACGTGGAGTTTGAGGGCGATGCAGATTTAGCCCGTGAGTTAGATGGATGAACGAATTTTGCGCGATGGCATACCAATTGAAAAAGGCGTTGTTTTAACAAAAGAATTTTTGGACACTAATCAATTACTATTTACTAACTATCTTAATTATTGGCTTTTATATCCAGACCTATTCTTAGATAGTATCCAAAGTTCAGAAGATGCAAAAAATTTCCATCTAATGCCTTTTCAGCGCATTGCTTTGCGCGCGAGTATGCGTTATCGCTATCATTTCTGGACTGCTACTCGTGCTACATCTAAATCTTTTACAGCCTATTTAAGTGCTTTTGTGCGGGCGACCCTATTACCAGGCTCCACCATCATGATTGCTTCTGATACGAAGGGAACTGTTATTCAGATTGCAAAAGCAAAATTTGAAGAAATTTTCCGCCATTGGCCTTTATTACGCAATGAATTGGCTACGCGGCAAGATGATGGTAAGACTGGTCAGAAAGCTAGCGGCAACTACTACGAACTTTATCTTAAAAATGGCAGTATGATTTCTGTTGTTTCTAAAGATACTAGCCGTGGTTTGCGCGCGACTGCTGCAATTTTGGAGGAGGCCGCATTAATAGATGAAGTGCCTTACAATGAAGTATTGTGGCCGCAAATGAATATTGCGCGCAAAGAAGTTGACGGCTCTTTAAATCCCGAAGAACCGACCGCATCACAAATTTTCATTACTACCGCGGCGGCAAGAACTGTTTTTATGTATGGTAAGTTAATAGAATGTACAGTTAATGCGGTTTTGCGGCCCGATGAATATTTTTCTTGGGGCCTTAGTTATGAGATTCCACTACATTATGGCTTATTAGATAAAGCTACAATTTTAGACCAACGTTATTCATCCACTGTATCGGAAGAATCATTCGCGCGCGAATCACTATCAATTTGGAGTGGTAATAATAAAGAAGCGTGGTTTGATTCTAAACGATTAGCAAAGCGCAGAACTTTATTAAAATGTGAGAGAAAAGCACAGGAAAATTTTACTAATCCAAACACATTTTATATAGTAAGTGCGGACGTAGCAAGATATGCTGCTAATACTGCGATTACAGTAATTAAAGTTTTACCTGGAAAAGATTCTTTTAAAAAGAATGTAGTTTATACAGAAGTTATTCATGGGGCTAACTACATAACAGAGCAAGCCCCTCGCTTGAAAAAGCTTATTCAACTTTTTGACCCGCGCGAAATAGTTATTGACGGTAATGGCCCAGGAATTGGGTTACTTGATGCAATGGTTCTTCCATCTTATGACCAAAAAACAGGTGAGCAATTCCCAGCTTATTATACTTTCAATAATGAGCACCATTTGCCGCCAGATAAAAAGAATGAAGTAGAAGAACCAATTAAAGAATTAAATGCTATAATTTATGACATTAAAGCTGGTTCATCTAATGATGATTTAATCCATTCAAACTTTTTCTCACAAATAAATAATGGCACGGTGTCATTTCTTGCAAATGAGCGTATAGTAAAAGATAAACTTATGAAAACAAAGAGAGGGCAACGCATGTCTCTTTTTGATAGGCGAGTTTTCTTACTACCTTATGAAATGACTTCGCGTCTTATGGACGAAATTAATAATTTGAAATTAAAACCTACTGGGGTACAAAATCAATTTAAAGTGGAACGTATTTCTACTTCTATTGAGAAAGACCGTTTTTCAAGCTTAGAATATGGATTGTATAGAGTAAAATATTATGAGGATAAAGCTTTAAAGAAAAAGAAAAAACGAGACTTTGGGCAATATGCTTTTTTCAGTCCTAAAAACAGGAGGTGAATAGCGTGAAAGAAAGACCAAAATATGACTTTTCGCAATTTAAAGTGCGATTAAAAGATCGTTCTTTAAAACGATTGCCTATTTCAGATCGTGTATATTCACGATGGGGATATAAATCAAGTAATGCGGTACAAAGCCGCGATTTTGAAATAGATGAAATAGAGCAAATTATTCGTGAAGGCGATATAGAAACTTTGCGTGAATTATCTCGCTATTATTATAGGACAAATGGAGAATATCATAACAATATTGATTTTCTCGCGCGTTTATTTACATATGACAGTGTAGTAATACCGCTCTTTCAAGAGGGCAAGGGTTCAAAAACTCAAATTTTAAAAGCATTTTATAACGCTTGCGAATTTATAGATAATTTAGATTTGCCTAATGCTTTAATGCATATTACTACTGAATGGCTAAAGACGGGTATATATAATGGGATATTAAGAAAAGATGGTAATAAAGCAGTAATACATGATTTACCATTAAGGTATTGCCGCACTCGTTATAAAGATTATAACAATTTAAATATTTTAGAATTTAATCTTTCTTACTTTAATAGATTCCTAGATGAAGAAGAAAGAATAGCGATGGTAAAAACTTTCCCAAAAGAAGTTCAAGACGCTTATTTCTCCTTAAATGAGACGTTAAACTATTGGGTTGAATTACCAGCTGCTTCGGGTGGAATATGTTTTTGTTTCGCGGATGAACCTATACCAATGTTAATTTCAAGTATTCCCGAATTAAAGCAGTTAAAAGATGCGGTAAAAAGAGAAGAAAAACGTGATGAAAACGAGTTGTTTAAATTACTTATTCAACAGATGCCTATTACCAGCGATGGAGAATTGGTATTCCAATTAGATGAAGTTGCGGAAATACACGCTTCTGTTGCAGATATGCTTTCAGGCTCTGATACCGTAGACATCCTTACTACATTTGGTGAAACAAAATTAGAAAGTTTACAACAAACTTCTGCCGCGGCACAATCTACTGATCGTATTGAAAAATATAAGAAAAACGCCTACGACGCATTAGGCCGTAGTTCTATAATTTTCAATGCGGATGGAAGTTCTACTCTTGCTTATTCTATTAAGAAGGATGAAGCAATTATGAAGGCATTTTTAAATGCTTATGAAACTTGGTTAAAATTTATTCTTAATGAAGAATTTGCTCGTCCTAATTTAACTTTTGATTTTGAAATACTGCCAATTACTGTATTTAACCGCAAAGAATTACAACAATCATATTTTAGTGGCGCACAATATGGATATTCTAAAATGTATGCCGGTGTTGCAATGGGTGTAAAACAAAGGGATCAATTGAGTCTAATGAATTTTGAAAATGAATTCTTAGAAATGTCAAGTAAAATGGTGCCACTACAATCTTCTTATACTACATCAGGAACTGCTGTGGCTAATGAAGAAAAAAGTAAAACTACGACACAAACTACTACAAAATCTAATGAGAATAAGGACATAAATAATAAGGGAGGACGACCAGAACTTCCCGACGAAGAAAAATCTGAAAAAACACAGGCCAATATTGCGGCCGCAGGTTAAGGAGAATGGCTATGGATAAACAAATTCCTATTTATTTTGATAGCGTCATAGTCTCTTCACCTTTAGAAAGAATTACTGAAAGTAATAAAAACTTGGGTCGCTTAAAAGTGCGCGTTTTCACTAAATATGGAAACCGCAATGGCTCTTATATTACTGATGCTGTAGCAGAGCAACTTATTAAAAGTGCGACAAGAGGAGATACCCCAGTAATTGGATTTTTTGATCCACAGTCTCAGACTTGGGCATCTCATACTGGTCCTACATTAGCAAATGGCTATGGCTATGTAGAAAATTTTGAAGGATGGCAAACTTTCACTGATACAGATGGTGTTGCTAGAGATTATGCCGTATTTTCTGTAATTTTATTTACAAAATATTTTGAGGAAGCCCAAAAAGTATTAGGTCAAAATCAAAGTATGGAATTAGATATTAATTCTATTACTGGTGACTGGGCTAATATTGATGGCAATGAATATTATGTATATAAAACCGCGGAAATGCTTGGTTTCTGTATTATTGGAGACCATGAACCTTGTTTTTCTGTGTCTGCTTTCTTTTCAAAGAATGATGACACTTATAATACACAATATGATAAGTTCTCTTCACTTTTGTCTGACCTCAAGGCTCAAGTTGAAGAGGCACAAAATGTTCAAAAGGGAGGAGAACAACCAATGAATGAATTTGAAAATCAGGAAGTTGTAGAAGAAGTTGTTGAAGAGACTCCCGCAGTAGAAGAAGAAGTAAAAGTTGAAGAAACTGCTACTGATTTTGAAGCCGAAGCAGAAGTTGAAGCTGAAGTAAAAGAAGAAAATGAAGAAGCAGTAGAAGAAACTGAAACTGAAACCGAAACTGAAGTTGAGGAAGTTGTTGAAGAACCTTCTGAATATGACTTACTACAAGAGCGTTTTAATGCCCTACAGACTTCCTATGATGAATTAGAACAGCAACTAAATGATGCGCAGACTCGTATTAATGATTTTGAACAGTCTCAAACTGCGCTAAATGCTGAAATTGAAAATTTACGTTCTCAAAATACACAATTACAAACTTCTCTTGAAGCTTATCAAGCACAGCAAGTAGAAGCTGAAAATATTCGTAAAAACGAATTAGTAGAAAAATATGAAAATCTTCTAACTGAAGAAGAAATTAACCCAATTAAAGAAACAGTAAAAGACTTTTCATATGATGAATTGGAATCTAAGTTAGCGATTACATTTGCTAATAAAAAGATCACTGGCGCGGAATCTAAGAAAGTACCGCTACCAGAACCTGAAGAATCTCAATTCGCTTTACTCATGAAAAGGTATCGTAAAAATTAAGGAGGGAAATAATTATGGCTCTAAAAAGATTTCCACTAACAAGTGCTAATAGCCTATCTAGCAAGTATCGCCCAGGCGAGAAGCTATATGCAACCCTAGAGCTAAATCAGGTTGCTTTCCCAAAGACTGGTATGGTAGTTTCTCAGACTCCTCTATCTGACGATTTTACTCTAGCCGCTCCTTGCGAGAATGGTATGTGGGTAGTCGCCGATAAGGCTGCTGGCGTTATCGCCGCTCCTGCTGCTGCTACTGATAAGCCTATTGGTATTGTTTATACTACTGAAAAAGAATATGATATGTATCATTATGGTCTACAGACTTTTGGTCGCAAGATCGCTGGTGACTATCCTCGTGTTGGTCTACTAGGTATTGGTGATACTGTTACTACAAATTGCCTACAGTACAATGAAAGTGAGTTCGCTAATGACGCTGCTCTATTCACTGCACTAGAGGACATTGCCACTACTCCTCTATATGTTATTCCTGGTGTAGCTGGCGCGACTGCCGTTGAAAAGGCTGTTCCACAAATTACTGCTAGTAAACCTGGTTCTGGTATTTATGCTAAAGTCGTTAAGTTCTACACTGTACCTAATGGCGAAAAGGGCGTTAAGTATCAGATCATTAGTCTATAATAGGAGGTGCGAACTATGAATAATCTACAGGTTTTAATGAATGGTGTTTTCGGCCGCAAGGTTCCTGCTGAGTTCGCCGCCGAAAATTATGACTATGAAGCTGCTCTACATGATGAGCTAGTAAAGCTTCTATGCGATGACAAGGGTCGTTTTGATCGTAAAAAGTATCGTCGCAATAAGATTGAATTATTTGAGCTACTAGAGCAAAATCTAGAAGAAGTTCTACCACAGAGCATTGCGAACGCACTTGATATGTTTACTGAAGTTATTCGCGTTCCACAGGGCTCTCGCTTAGAGTTCCGCGTAACTCGCGGCAAGCAGCGTGGTCGTCAGTTTGTTACTCGTGCTACCGAGTCTGGTAACTATGAAACCTTCCGTCTAGACCGTGATCGTTTTGATGTTTATACTCAGGCAATCGGCGGCGCTGGATATGTTGATTTCGAGCGTTACCTAGATGGCGTTGAGAGTATGACTGATATTTATGATGTTATTCAGCAAGGCATTATTGACCGTATTTTTGAAATGGTTCAGGAAACTCTACTAAATTCTTGGAATCTAGCTGGACGTCCTGCAAAGAATAAGGTCATTGCTTCTGGTTTCGATCCAGCTGCTATGGTTAAGCTATGCAACGTAGTTGCTGCTTATGGTTCTCCAGTTATTTACTGCTCACCAGAGTTTGCTGCTGAGATGGTAAATGCTATTGTATATAATACTGCTGTTAAGATTTCTGATCAGGATATGATTGAAGTCCGCGAGCGTGGTTATATCGGTCGCTTCCGTGGCTTCCCAGTGGTTGTAATGCCACAGTCCTATACTGACGAAACCAATGAGAAGTCAGTAATGAATCCTTCTTTCGCTTATGTAATTCCTGCTGGTAAGGAAAAGCTAATCAAGCTAGGCTTTGAGGGCTCTCCTTATTTCCGCGAGTGGGATGACCATGAGGGCGATAATTCTATCGTACTACAGGGCTATCTAAAGGTTGGCGTTGGCATGGTTGGTACTCCTAATTATTGGGGCATCTACTATAATGCTGGCATTGAAGCTGATGGCTGGAAGGATTATAATGATAGTCTAGATGCAAGCATTGCTAGTGCATATGCTGCTGCTCACTAATTTAATATAAAAATCACTACATGGGGTGGGTGAGAATCTCACCCGCCCTATTTTCTTTTTGAGTTAAAGGAGGAATAAAATTATGTCAAAAATTACTTTAAAGAATATTAGTTCTGCTACTGTTGTTGTTGGTTCTCCAAATAGTAATGTTAAAACCCGCAGTTTAGCCCCAAACCGTGTTATCACTCTTACACCAGAAGAGTATGAAGATTTGATGTATGAGCCTGGAGTTCAAAATATGATTCGCGGCGGATATATTAAATTTGATGGTGTGGCGGAAGATAGGGCGGTTATTGAGACACCTTCTAATGTATTAGAAAAAGATTCTATTATTAGAATGATTGATAATAGGGATATTACTTCTTTTGCTAAATATATTAAGGTTGCTCCATCCGCGGCTAAAGATACAATTGTGCAATATGTAGTAGATAATAATATTACTGATAATGCTTTTACCGCTCTAATTAAGAAATATTGTGATATAGATGTTATACAGGCTATTACTGTAAAACATCAAGCAGAGGAAAAATAAAAAATGGCTACGCCCTTTCTCAAAGTATATGATGCCTTTTTGGCGCGAATAACCGCGGATGAATGGACTGTTGAGGAAGAACTCGCAATCGTAGAGCGGGATTGGCAAGAACTTCTTAACATGGCAATTTTTAGGTTTAAATATCCGCGTGTTAGTTTAGAAAAAGAGCAACTAGAATCTACGGGAGAAGAGAACCCGCATGAATTGAAGCAATATCAATTTGTTGAAGATTTAACTAATGATGAAATTCAACTGTTGGCTTTATATATGAAACATGAATGGGTTAAACGCTGTATTGCTAGTTGGGAAAATATAAGGCAACTATATGCTGATAAAGACTTTTCACAAGCAAATCATTTAGATAAATTAAATAAGTTAGAGGCGGCACTTCAAACAGAAGTGCGAAAAGCGGAGGGTATTTATGATCGTTCGCGCGAAAAGCGCCCAGCTTATTTATTTAAAAAATTAGCAGGTAAGAAAAATGCCTTATGATGTAACATTTGACGGCTATAAAAATAAATTAAAAGGCCGTCTTTATGGAGTGCTTTGTGAAAAGGAAAAGAATGGTGAATGGGAGAAGTTTCTTGATTCTATTATAATTGAATTAGAAGGCCTGGGGCCAAATTGTATTAATTATTGGCCTTTATTAGGAAAATTAAATTCATTGCGGCATTTGTCTTATGAATATTTTAGAAAGACAATTTTTGAATGTATGAATTTAGTTGGAAGCCTTGAATTGATGGATATAGAATGAGTTATTTAGATGTATATTTTTCGCGTATTAATCATTTGGGTGAAACGACCGGAGAACGCATTAGAAATGGCGGTATTCGGTCTTTTGAAAAATGGTTAGCGGAATCTCCACATACTATTAGAAATTTATCAGTTGAACGAGGAATTTATTTTGAAGGGATTGTTCTTACAAATAAGGATAAAGAACATGAAAAAATAATGTTCCTTAATGTTGCTAATAATATTCCTCTTTTAATTGGAGATATTATGAATTGGACGCTTGATGATGGTACTATTGAAAAATGGATACTCATTCAAGAAGAAAAGAAAGTAAATGGAACTTATAGAACATTTTGGATTGTTAGATGCAATTATTTAATGAAATGGATTGACTCTGAAGGTCATTTACAACAATCTTGGTCTTATTTTGTTAGTTCATTAGATAGTAAAATTAAAGGTAACTTTAGAACTTGGAATTCACTTATTACACCACAGCCTAATAAATATGCGGAATTATTATTACCGCGTTATCCTATAGATGTTGCTACAAACTTTATAGTAGAAAAAGAATCATGGACTGTAGTTGAATATGACCATACTAGTGTGCCTGGAATTATATATCTTTCTTTAACTGAAGGCAAGGTTAATGCTTATTATGATGATATTGTAAATAGTATTGCTGATATTGATAAATTAGCTGATTATAATTTAGAAATACCATCATCAATACAAATTTTCCATTTAAATGATGAAATTAATCCTATTTTTACATTAACAAAAAATGGTGAACCTAGCAATGAAGAGATAGAGTTAATAACTACTGATAAGGCAATAGTAAGGAAAATAAATGGTAAATTAATTGCAGTTGGAGAAGGAAATGTTACTATAATTATACAGTTAAAGGGGCATCCTGAAATTCAAAAAACAATTGAAATACAAGTTGGAAATGAAGAACAAGAATTTTCAGCTTATATTGAAGGCCCTGATACTATTCGTTTAGATCGTGAACAACAATATGTATTAAAAGGCTTTGATACAATAAATAATGCTACTTTTGTATTATCTAATGAAACTTATGCTAAAATTATTTCTCAATATGAGAATACTTGTATTATTCATGCAAATGCTAATAATAAATTAGGAAGTGTAACATTAAAAGCTATTTATAATAATCAAGAATTTGAAAAAGAAATAAAAATTATTCCATTATGGTAGGTGATTTAAATGGCAAATATTGCTGGACAAAGACGCTTTGCTGTAATGGGCATGAACACTTTCCTAATTGCTAATAAATTAATGCAAAATCAACGCATTTGTCGTTTATTAAAATATAATGTTCGTGATCCATTTAATCCTGAGCGTCCTGATGTAGATGGTTTAGAATTAATACATAAACAAATTCTTATCGTTCCTAAAATTTATGATGATTCGCGCGAAGAAATGTCATATGTTACTGCTATTTTTGATGATTTTGTAGTTAATCAAATTAATACAGATTTTAAAGTTTCTACGGTTCGTTTTGATATTGCTTGTCCTTATGATAAGTGGATTTTAGAAGAGCAAACTTTAAGACCATATCTTATTATGGAGGAAATAGATAAGATGTTCAATCAAGGAAAACTTGCGGGAATTGGAAATTTGCAATTCTATCGCGCGGATAATCTTACATTATCCCCTTGGATTGGCGGTTATTCTATGAGATATAAAGTTAATGAATTTAACTGATAATGAGACTTTAAAATTTTTATGTGGTGTACCTGTATTATTGGATGATATTTGCGCGATTTATCCTGTGACATTACGTCAAATTGTTGAATTAGGATATGATAATTTTCAAAGATATTTAAGTATTTTACTTATAGAAAAAGAAGTAGATGCTGATAAACAAAAAGATAATGAATTGGCACAACTACTTACAGATTTAACCGATTTCCAATATTTATTAATGTTTTCTGCTTTGGATAAAGAAGTTAACCGTGTTTTAAGAGAAGCTTTTAATTTTTTTACGCACGAAACAATTACTATTTCTTTGGATCCTGCACAAATCATTATAGGGCCAATTGAAGAAAAACACTTATTAACAGAAGAGAAATTTTATGATTTTCGGCGCATACTTAAAAAAATGTATTTTATAGACCAAGATGTAGAAGAAATTGTAATTAATTCTGATGATTCTCCATCTGTTAAGAAATTAAAAATGCAAATGCGCGCAAATCGTGAAAAAGTTAAGCGTGCGAAAGCAAAACAAGCAGAGCGCGAAAAAAATGACTTACGTTTCTCTGATTTGATTGGCAGTGTAACTATTAATGATTGCGGATTAAATATAAATAATATATGGGATATTACATATTACGCTTTTCACGACCAGCTGAAAAGAATGGGATGGCGTGATCAGTTTAATATAAACAATCAAGCCGCTTTGGCTGGTGCTAAATTGAAAAAATCACAATTAAAGCATTGGATGCGTTCCATTGCGAGCTCTGACAAATCATGATTTTATAGGAGGTAACTCACATGGCTGTTAATATTTTTGATAAGTATGGTATTAAGGAAGTTGCCAACGTTTATTTTGAGGCCCTAGAAGATGACCCTAAGTCTAATGTTTATAAGGGTGACATCGTTCTATTCCTAGATACCCTAAAAACTTCTACAATTGAGACATCTGCTGAGACTACTGATGCTACTGGTGGTTGGGGCAATCCTAAGCTAATTTCTTGGGACTATGGTAAGGAAATTACCTTAACCCTAACTGATGCTCTAATTTCTCTAGAGTCTCTACGTTTCATGATGGGCGGCGCTATTCATAAGCCTGCCGCTGCTGAAACAGTTATCGTTCGTCATACTGAAGAAGTTGTTGTAACTTCTGATGCTGGCGTTGTACCACTACCAAAGGATCATATTACTGGTAATACTTATTCTGCTATTACTGCTAGCGCTGATCATCCAATTCGTCTAATTAATATGACAACTGGTGTTCGTACACAGCTAACTAGTGGTTCTTTTGATGGCACTGCTGTTATCAATTTTAAGAATAAGGCTATGACTGGTTCTGATTCTACTATTGCTTCTGCTAAGGGCGATCATATTCGTATTTTCTGGGAAGAAGTTGTAACTGGCGACGCTAATGCTGATGCCGCTGTTGAAGTAACAATTTCTCCTGAAACCTTCCCTGGTACTTATCGTGTAGTTGGTGATACCTTCATGCGTTCACAGGCTACTGGTAAGGATGAAGCTTTCCAGTTTATTATTGGTAAGGCAAAGGTACAGTCTAGTGTTACTCTAACTCTAGAAGCTGAAGGCGATCCTTCTACCTTTGAGATGACTCTACAGGTACTACGTGCTGATAACGAGCGCGGCGATAAGGAAATGATGAAGCTAATTCGTTACGGTGGTGCAGCTGCTGATAGCACTAGCACTGGTAATGATATTGGTTCTATCGGTGAGGCCGTATCATCTGGTAATCTATAATTAAAAATTTTAAACTGGGGCTGAAAAGCCCCAGTTTTTTTTAAGGTGAACTAAATGATAGATCAATATTTTGGTATTAAAGAACTTTATGAGGTCGTTTTAAAAGCCAAAACTCCAATGATATTTGGTTCTAGAAAATTAGAAGCAGGAGAACCTGTTTTATATTTTGAAAATGTGAATATGTCTATGTTATCTGAAAAACGTACTCCAATCATGGCGCGCGGAGGTTGGTCCAATATGCCGCGTGTTATTTGGGAGGACAGTTCAGAAATAAGATTTTCATTATCTGAGGGCGTAATGTCGTCTATTGGTATGTCAATTCTTTTTAGTTCGTCTATGACTGAATTAAAGGAGAATGAAACAATTTTGGTGCAAAAACGCGAAGGTCCATTTGATTTAGATAGTGATCATGGATTTTTTATCAAGTACATGCCTGATTTAAGTAAAAAGGCTTTTATTTTTGAATATGATAAAGATGTTGCTCAAAAGAAAGTATATGGAAAACTAAAAGAAAAAAGCGGTTTTCCTTTTATTGAGGTTTATGAAGATAAGGAATTAAGTATATTAGGGGATATAACAAAACAATATATAATAGATTATTATTATAAATATAATGATGCCGCGTTAATTTACTTAATTCAAAAGGAACGATTTAATGGATTATTCACTCTTGAGGGTAAGTTTTACTCTAAGGATGAAAATGATGGCTTAAATTATACTAATTTAATTTATATGCCAAAAGTAAGAGTCGTGAGTGATATTAACTTACGCTTGGGAGAAAGGGCTGATCCAACTACGTCCGTTTTTAATATAATTGGCTTGCCTGAACAAACGGGCGAAAGTAAAAATTTGATAGTGAAAATAACTAGATTAGATCAAGATATTGACGCTTTATAACCCACTTCCTGTGTAAGGGAAGTGGGTTTATTTTTTTTCGTGAAAAAGGGGTGAGAAATAATGGGAGCACAGGGAGCACAAGTTGTTGTTGATGTTGGCGTACAACTTAAAGTATTACAGTCATCTATTGCAGAGTTACAAAAATCTTTAAGCGGTATTAGTGTAGATAGTAGTACATTTAAAAAAGCTGCGGCGGAAATTGAAAAGATGACTAAAGCTATGCAATCTTTTCAATCACAAACATCTAAAGCTTTTACTTCTCAACAACAATTTAATAAAGCTGAAAGTTCTTTAGATAAAATTGAAGAATCATTAATTAAAGTACAACAAATTATATCTAATGTAAAATTTTCTGAATTAAAACTAGATTCTTCTCAATTAGAAATTTTTAAACAATTAAAAACAGAGTTAGAACAGGCTGAAGCTGCTTATACTAATTTTCAAAATGCATTAAAGCAACAAGCTATTGCAAATTTTGATTTAAAAAGTTTGGGTATAAATGCTTCTGAAGTTAAAGGTTCATTAGATGAAATAAAAAGTGTTGTAGAAAGTCATATTACTGTTGTAAAAAATAGTATTACTAGCTTAAATAGTGATATAGAAGCATTAAAAACAAAACTTGAAAATTTAAAATCTTTAAATGAGTCTTTAACTAATAAAACCAATTCAACCGGTATACCAGAACAATATAATAAATTTTTAAAGAAAAATAGTAAAACTGGTGAATATGATGGTTTTAAGGGTGGAAAAGTTAGTGGCAGACAACAATTTATTGATCAAGTTATTAATGATTATCAATTAGGTAAAGAAGACATTGAAAAATTAAAAACTTTAACATTTAATCAAATTAAGCAAATGTTTCAAGAAATTGCTAACAGCGCGGGAGAAGCTGTACCAAACAATATGCTTTCAGGCGCGGCTGATAGAGTAAATGAAGAAATTGATAAGGTTAAAGATAAAATTTCTACTGCGGAAACTACTGCTGAAGGATTAAGTGATTTAAAAGTTAACATAGAAGCTACAATGAATGATGAGGGTGCTACAGAAAAGTTACAAGAATTAGGTAATGAAGCACAAAATGCTGGTGATAAAGTTAAATCTTTTGAAACTAATGCGCAAAGTGCCGCAGCAGCCCCTCAAGCATTAACTTCATCTTCTAGTACACTTACTTCTGCTTTGCAAGGTTTAGTAGATCAATTAAATCAATCTAATGTTGCCTTTACCCAAATGCAACAAAAAGTTCAAACTTTACAAGGTATAAAACAAGCAATTGTTAATTTTACTGGATTTCATAGTATTTTAAATTTAGTAAAATCTGCAATTAAAGAAGCGGCTTCAACTATTAAAGAACTTGATAGTACAATGAACGCAATTTCTATTGTTACTAATATGTCTACTAGTGACTTGTGGAAACAGGCGGATGCTTATAGTCAAATGGCACAGAACTATGGCGTAAGTATTAGTGGCGCATATCAAGTTTCTAAAATTTACTATCAGCAAGGTTTGCAGACTAATGAAGTATTAACCTTAACTAATGAAACTTTGAAATTATGTAAAGTTTCTGGATTAGATTATGCTACTTCTACCGACTATATGACAACTGCGTTACGTGGTTTCAAGATGGAAATGTCAGAAGCCTCAACTGTCGTTGACGTTTATTCATCTTTGGCATCTACAACAGCGGTTTCACAAGGTGAGTTAGCTGAAGCTATGTCTAAGACTGCTTCATCTTTGGAATCTGTTGGAACTTCATTCCAAGAAGCATCTTCAATGATTGCTACAATGGTAGCTGTTACTCGTGAATCTGCTACTAATATTGGTACTGCGTTGAAATCTATTGCTTCTCGTTATGGTGAATTAACTAAGAGTACTGATGAATTAACTACTGATGCTGATGGACAGGTTGTAAGTTTTAACAAGGTTGATAAAGCATTGCAATCCGTTGGTATTACAATTCAAACTACTGATGGGCAATTTAGAAGTTTTACTGATGTAATTACTGAATTGTCTGGTAAATGGGACCAATTATCATCTACACAACAGCGTTATATTGCTACACAGATGGCTGGTAATAGACAACAGTCTCGTTTCTTAGCATTAGTTAGTAATGGGCAAATGTTACAGCAGAATTTAAATACTGCTAATAATAGTGAAGGTATTGGTACTGCACAAGCGTTAAAAGCTATGGACTCTTTAGAGAGTAAATTAGCACAACTTAAAACTGCGTATCAACAGTTTTATGTTACTATGGGCGCTGAAAATGTTTGGAAAGCAGCGGTTAGCGGTTTAACTAGTTTTACTAATAGTTTAAATGCTTTACCTAAATTATTTGGAACAATTCCAGTAACTGCGATTACTATAATTTATAATGGCGCTACTTTAGTTTCATCATTACTATTAAAATTGGTTTCAAAATTGGGCGCGACTTTAGGCTCTTCTATTAAAACAGAAATGAGTAGAATAGGTGGAGAGACAAAAGAAGAGGTTAAAGCACAAACTGAACAAATAGTTCAAGAAGTACAAAACACTATAACTAATAAGGTTGATTTAAGTACTATTTTTAATACAGATTCTATTAGTGCTAATGAAATATCTTCTAAATTAACAGAAATAGTTAGCGGATTAAATTTTGAATTTAATCCTGATGGCACCGTTAAAACTGATAATTTTAAAGTTGATATTGATGCAGTTAAAAATGAAATACAAACTAAATTAGGAGAAGCAGTAAATACAGATGCTTTGAATAAAGCATTTGAAACTATACAAGATCCTCAAGGTTTAGTAAATTTTTTTCAATCATTAGGAGTAGTTATTCCTGGAGCGACGCAAGCAGTTAATAGTTTCTCAGATAAATTATTAGCTGCAGAAGGAACTATTAGTGGAGTAGGTAAAGCTTTACAAATTTTAAGTCAATTATTTAATGACGGTACAAGAACTGGACAAATATTATCTTCTGCTGTATTAGGTGTTGGTGCAGCTTTAGCTGGTCTTATACCGATTTTAAAAGTCCTAAAAGGACAAGCAACGACTAATGTTTATATAGCTGCGGCAACAGCTATTTTAACAGTAATTACTTCTATATCTTCTATAATTGATGCTGTTGAAAATAAAACAAAATATTTAGAAAAAGAAGCAGAACAATTAAAGAATACAATGACCCAAATTAAAGCGGATGAAAAAACTTTACAATCTGGGTATGAAAAATATAAGCAATTAGAAGCTGCACGTTATGAAAGTGCAGAAGCTGCTCAAGAGTATCAAACTCAAGTTGATAATTTAGCCGATAGTTTCCCTGAATTAGTGAGCGGTTTTGATAGCGCTGGTAATGCAATTATTACATTAGAAAATTTAGAGGACGCTTTAAAAACAGCAAGAGAAAAAACTGCACAAGCAACAGTTGATGCTTTAGAAAAAGAGAATGAGTTATTGCAATCTCGTTTAAATGACGCTAAAAAGAATGCTAAAAATACTAATAATTCAGTTTCTGGGGATGTAAAGCAAAGTATTAATTCTAACCTTCCAACATTTTATGATACAAATACTGGTTCTGTATATGATGCGACTGATGGAATTTATAGTTATCTTTATAATGTATTTTTTGCTATTGATTCTAGTTTAGTAGAAGAATCAAATTCATTAGAAGATTTAAAAGAACAGATTTTAGCGTTAGATCCTAATGATTATAACGATAGCGAGAGAGAACTAATACAAAAAGTACAGGACTATTTAAATTCTCCAGCTTCTATAGTAGAGAATTTTATGAATAATTTTAATTCTTATGATTTTACTACTACAGAAGGCCAAGAAGCTTTTAATAAATTTGTTACAGCGTGGCATAGTGCAGATGAGTCTATTACTAATTTAAGAGAAACGTTAAGCGATGATGCAGTAGAGGCTATTGAAAGTTTAATTACTGAAGTTGATACTATAATTTCTTCAGATAATAAATTAAGTCAATCTGGTGGGACATTATCATCTGCTTATTTACAATTAAAGTTTGCTTATAATAATATGTATACTTGGATCGGTGAGCAAGCTAATAATGCTTTAATGCTATCTAATTATATTAATCAATCATTTGAAAATCAAAAAGAATATAAAACATTAAAAGATTATTATGAAAACGCTGCTGACCAAGCTGTTAAAGAATTTAATGAAGCTTTTACTGGTTTAAGTCAAGAAACTCAAGAATGGTTAAATTCTATAGATTCTACTAAATATACTGCTGAACAAATAAAACAAATTCTTGTAAATAAGGGAGAATTTAAACGAACAGAAGATATACCTGATATTTTAAGTAATGCAATAGATGCTACATATTCTACTGGTGAAGAGGCGTTTAATAGAGTAAAAACTAATTTTGAATCTGCAACTAAAGCGATTAATAATTTAAAAATAGATAATAAAAAAAATACTGGATTAGATGGTGCTATTAAAGCATTTAATACATATAAAACTGCTGTAGTGGATATGTTTGATGATGATAAATATACAAATTTATCAGGTGAAGCAGCTAATTTTATTAATACACAATCAGATCAAATAAAAAAATTAATTAGTCAAGGAATGTATACTCAAGCAGAAAATTTATCTAGTTTAATGACTCAATTAGTTAATTTAATATTTAATAGTAATCTTGATTTAGATTCTCAAACTGAATTAGTTAATATTTTAAAGACTGCAAATTTAAATACAATAGAAGGAATAAATGCTGCGATAAAGGCTATTAAAGCTTCAGATAAAATAGATCAATCAGCTGTAAATGATTTAATAACTGAATTAGAAACGCGAATGAAAAATATTCAAGAAAATGTTATTATATCATATGAAGCATCTTTAGATAATGTATTATCAATCATTGAAACTGATGAAAAAGTGGTTTCTAAAATAACTTCTGGTATGTCTATGTCAGAAGTACAAACTTTAATTGCTAAAGCTAATTCTTTAGGGTTAACTGATTGGAATATTGGTGATGAAATAGTACAACAGGGCGATAAATTTATAGTTACTGCTGAAAATGTTAAAACTTTTTTTGCTGAGTATAAAGCATCAATAAGTAAAAATTTAGATGATGCTAATACCGCTTATACTAATTTATATAATGATTTAAATAATATAGGATTAAGTGATCTTGATTTAAGTAGTATATCTACAACCGCAGAAAAATTATATAATTTATATAATGCGGGCAATACGAAAGTAAAAGAATTATTTGAACGTTACGGAATAGAAATTCAACACGATGGCACTGATATAGCAACAATAGAAACAACTTTAAAACAAGTAAAAGAAGCTAAATCTAATGCTGAAGCCGCGCTTAATAGTGCAGTTGATGTTATGACACAAACTGCTCTTTGGGCATTAGGTGAATATTCTGATGTTTGGCATAATGCAGAAGGTAAATTTGATTATAAAGGAATGGATATAGCTTTAACTAGCTCTATTGATGAATTAGATGTTACTACTAGAGCAGCAGTTAAAAAAATTCAATCTGGGCTTAGTACTTTATTATCTGATTATATTTCTAAAATGGGCCAAATTGATTGGAGTGATTATGAAAATAGCGGTATTGAGTCTAATTTATTAGCTGAAATGAAGCAAAGAGCACAGGATTCAAATACTAGTTTTGAAGAATTTATTAATACATATGTCGTTTTAACTGGTAAAACTGAATCTGAAATCAATTCTATGTTGATATCTGCGCGAGATATACAAAATAAAGCTTCAATTGTTGACGCTTTAAAGAGTATAATAACTTCTTATGATAATTTTACATATGAAGTTGCGGCAAAATATGCTTCTGCTATTGGTATTACAGTTACTGATTTATTAAATAATGCAAATAAATATGGAATTTCAGATAATGGTTTAGGTGGCTATCAATTTGATTATGATAAATTATTAGCAACAGTTAGAGAAAATGCCTCTAATATGTTACAAAGTGAATATAATGAAATGATAAGCCAATTAAATGCCGCTAAGCAAAAAGCTTCTGCTAAACAAAGTAATGCTATTTCTACTATTATTGCTAATAGAAATAAATTAACTGACGAAAATATTCTTGCTTTAGCTAATAGTTTAGAAACAAATTATGATGCTATATTTAATGAATTAAATCTTACTTTGAATTCTGATGGTACTAGCTATTCAGTAGATTTAAGTAGCTTACAAACTTTAATTAAAAATCATAAAATTGAAGTTACTGATGAGATTGAAGAAATTATCGCGGTTTTAATTGATAATAGTTTTAGTTCTATTTCTAATTTAATTTCTAATCAGTCAAAAGGCATAACAAGTCTTGAGACTATGCAGAAAACGGTTAATGAGATTAATAAGTTATTAGGTGAAAACGCTAATTATGATATTTCTGATTTATATAGTTATAATGCAGAATTAAAAGCATATCAATTAAATCATAAAGGTTTTATGGCTTCACTTGCAGCGATGAAAGTTCAATTAGATGCTGCGGATGCATCTGAGAAAAAAATTATTCAACAAAATATAAATTCTCAATTACAATCATTGGCTGAAAATATTGATATTAGTGGTTATATTAATGCTATTGGCACATTAGATTATTCTAAAATTTATTCTAATTTTACTAAATCTATTGATAATTATAACACGGCTGTTGAACAATTAGAAGGAAATACAGAATTAGCAGTTTATGAAATAGCTAATGCTTTATATCTTGGTGGTGCAAATGCTGTTAAGGCGGCAGAAGCTGTTGCCGCGGCACAAGGCAAAACTCTAACTTCAGATGAAATTTCTACTATATATAAGAGTGCTGTAACTCGTTTAAATATTACTGTAGAACAAGTAGCATCTTCTACTGGTTCTATTATAGATAAAGCTGCAGCAGATATTATTAATGCACATGGTGGAAAGGCTACAGAAATTGGAAATAGCGGTCAATATTTAGTTGAAGCTGTTAGCAATTTGTATTTTGCTTATGCTGATTTATTACAACAAATGCGTGAAACCGCGGGTGCAACAACTGCTGAAATAAATGCTATTGCTGCTAAAATGTTAAGTAGTAATATGACTGGAACTGGTCAATTCGCAACAACAGAACAGAATGTTATTAATGCTTTAAGTAATGCTGCGAATATGACTTATGCGCAGTTTGGAGAATTACTCGCAAATGCTGGCGTAGAGCTTTCACAACGATTGGTTGATCAATTATCTGAAGCAAATGTAATTAAACAACTAGGCGGAGAAAAAATGGCTATTCTTGATTTTTCTGCTTTAGCTAAAATTTTTGATTGGGATTTAAATTCTGATGAGTATATTTCTGCATTTAAAACTTATAATGATTCTTTAATTGGGTTAAATAGAAAAGCAGAAAACGCTATTGTTAGTGAAATTAATAGTTTAAGTAGTGCTAAGGGTGGCGACTGGTTAAATATTACTCAATTATGGAGTACTTTACAAAGTAAATTAGAAAATCAAGTTTTAAATATTATTGATGCTGCGGGCGCTCCAATTCAATTAACAGCCTTTGATTTATTAAAATCAAAATTAGAAGAATATGGCGCTACATTAGATGATGGTATTTTAAAATTAGATTCTGATGCTAATATCGCTGGTGCAATAACCACCTTAACTAATTATGCACAAGAATATGGTGATTTATTACAATCTGATGTTGCTTCATTAGCAGATACATTAGATAATGTGTTGAAATCATTTGCTTCTTCTATTGAAACCGCACTTTCTGGTTCTTTAACAAAGAGTGGAGCGGTTGATTTAACTAATATGGTTAAATCACTTGGATTAGATAATGTTCAACTTAATTTTACTGAAACAGCGAATGGATTAAAATTAAGCTATCAATCTGCTGCGCAGCTTTGTATTGAATTAAAAAAATCAAATAACGAAGCTGGTAAATTAGTATTTGATAAAGTTTATGCTTCTTTGACTTCTGCTAGTGAAGAATTTTCTACTATACAACAGACTTCAATGAAGATAAAAGATACTCAAAATCAAATAGAAGCAATAGAACGTCAAATTAATGAAAGTTTATCTAAGCAAGATGGATATGATGCAGAACGAGTTGCTAATTTACAGAAACAAAAATCTAGTTTACAAGATCAATTATCATTATATGATCAAATTAAGAAAAAGCAATCTGCTAGTGCCGATTCTTATAATTTTATGAATAACAAAACTCCAAGTTATTTAGATGGAGTAACAAATTATTGGAATTCTGTTGGAACAGCATTTAATTCTATGAATACTGCTGCTTCATCTGGGAAAATGAGTATTCAAGATTTCCAGAATATTATTAATGAAATGAATTCTTTAGCTGCTTCTACTGGAAAAGAATTAAAATTTATGGGACAAACTTTAAGTGGAAGTTCTGAAGATGCTGCGAATTTAATTAATACTGGTTTAAAATATCTTGAAAATGTAGATGGAAAAGGAGTACAAATTAATTTATCTAAATTAGGTACTGAATTAAAGGTTGGTACTAGTAATATGCAAAGCGGCTTTAAAGAAGGAGTTCAAGCTATGGCAAAAAGTCAAGTTGAATTACTTGATGCCGCGATTCAATTACTTGAAGTTGTCGTACAAATGGAAGCTTTAGGTGATATTGATGTAGATAATGATAATACACTTGATTTAAATGAAATATTTAATGTTGAGTATGATGGAACAGATGAAAATGGTAATAAATTAACAGCATTTAATGAAAATTATACCAAGTGGGCCGAACAAGTAATGGAAGCTTCAAAGACTAATACAGACCTTGAAGCTGGTTTAAAAAGTATTTCTATTAATGGCCATACTATGGAGGAGTACATTGATGCTGCGACAGGCTCTATTGAAGAACAATCAAAAAAATTTGAAAAATTAAATATTTCTGAACAAGAATATGCAGCTGTAATGCAGGCTTTTTATGAAGCGGTACAAAATGGCGATTATAATTTAGAAAATATTTCTGCGTCTGTTTGGGAAACTTTTGAAAAAATTATGCCTGATGGTACTACTATTAAAACACCAAGTCGTACTATTGTTATTTCTGGGCAAACTCACTGGTCTATTGATTGGACTTCAGAGAATACTCAGAATTTAGTTAGCTATGTTGAAAAAACTCTTAAAACTGATGAAGCTGGTGCAAAAGAAGCTATTACTCAAGCAGTAGAAAGGACTGAAAAGGGTGAAGCAAAGGATATTACTGATGTACTTTATACTTTATCAGTAAGAGAAAATACTAAAATTAAAATTAATAAAGATGGTACAATTACTATTGGAGACAAAACTTATAAACAAGGTACTGTTGATTATATAGAAGCTATTCAAAAAGAGGCTTTGCGTCAAGCGGGAATATCAGAAAAAAATATTAAAAGTAGTACTACAAAAGGAAATGATAAGGGAGAAGTTATTGAAGCTGGTCAAATGACAGCTACTCTTAATTATGGAAAAGGGACTATATATGTTACTGCTGATGACAAAGGAAATTTAAAATATTATTCTGATGGCGGTACAGCTTATAATTCACCAAGTGCAGCAGCAGAGGCTACTGTTAAAGAAATTATTGAACATAAATATGGTAATAGTTATAATGGTTTTAGTAAAGAAAAACAACAAGAAATATATAACACCGAATATTATGCTAGATGGAAAATTGCACCTAAAATTGAAACAGAAGTAACAGATGCTAGTGGTGCAGGAATTAATTCTAGTAATGTTGCATCCGTGCGAGCATCAGCTGAAAAAATCGCTAATGCTTCTATAGAAGAAGTACAAGGATGGGTTGATGAAGCATTAAAAACTGGTGGAGATAATGGAGATGGCACTGTAACTATTACCGTTGATAATTTTTCTAAAACAGTTAGTGTTGAAAATGCTGCAAGTGAATTTTCTAGTGCAGCAAATGAAATAGCTGGACAAATTGATACTTCTTTAATTGGTAATATTCAAACAGCAATAGAAAACGCTTTTGCCGCGGATTCTTTTATAAACGCTATATCAACTGCAATGACGACTGGTATTACTCAAGCTTTTACTGCGGGAGAAGAGGGAACATCGTTTTCTGTCCCTGATTTAACTCTTACTCCAACTTCTTTAACAGTTGATACTACAGATATTACTCCTAAATTAGATGCAGCTTCTGAAACTCCAACTATTGAAATAAGTACATTAACATTAAAACCAACTGGTGACATTACAGTTGATATGACTGATAAAACACCAAAATTGGGTGATTCAGAAACTCAAACTGTTGATATTCCTACAGTGACTTTAAATGTTACTGGCGACGTTACTATTAATACTGGCACTAATGTACCAACGCTAGATAAAACTGAATTTACCATTCCTACAGCGATTAAAGCAGTTGCTTCAATTTTAAATTTAGATTTAGAAACAGCATCAAGTACAGTTATTAATAAAACTATACAAGAATTACCAGCAGATCAAAAATTAGAATTAGCTAAGGCTTTAGTAACAATTATATCATTATCTCTTGATACTACAAATTCTACTTTAGATCCTAAATCTAAATCAATGGAAGGATTACCAAATGATCAGCAATTAGAAGCTAAAGAAGCTGTTGCGTTAATTAAAAAGATTAATCCTGATACGGTTGAGGCAGTGTTTGGTAATTTAACTTATACAATTCCAGAAGAAAATAAAACATTTAAAGTTTCTGATATATTTACAGCTTTAATTCAAACAATTAATGCTGAAACTATTAGTGGTGAAGGCGGAACTAATATTACTTTACCAGAATCCATAGATGTAGGTGGTAAAACAATTCCAATCGCGCAAGCGTTGGCAATTATTCAGTCTGTTTCTGCGCAATTAGGCCAAGGTGTAGTGCCTGATTATAGTAGCGTCATACCAGAGGGCGATATTGAAATTCATAAAAACATTGTTATTGTTGCTGATAATGTTAGTTTAGATGCTTCTAATGGCGGTAGTGTTGATTTGGGTACAATGAATGATAAATTAATTGCACAAGCAAATCAAGCAGGAATTACTGCGGATAAAGTTAATACTTTAAATGAAAAATATAATGCTTTAGCTGATGCTATGGTTAATGTAGAAAAAACCGGTGGGAGTGAAGAATCATTAGAAAGTTTAACTTCCGCGGTTACAGAATATGGGACAGCTTTAGATAATATAAAAGATTCAGTAACTAATTTTGATATGGCTGATGATGTTGCAAGCTCTGTTGAGTCTACAAAGACTGCGATAGCGTCAACTGTAGAAGCATTAGGTGGTTCAATTCCAGAAGGATTTGCTACTGCTGTAGAAGCTGGAAAAGGCGAAATTGATACAGCAGTTTCTACTGCGGTACAAGATGTACCACAAGATATTAACGATGTTGTTGATATGAATTCACCATCTCATATGGCACAAGAATATGGCGAATCAATTCCAGAAGGTTTTGTATTAGGAGTTAATAATAAAGCCGGTGAAGTTGATACTGCGATTACTAATATGGTGTCTAATATACCAACTGAAATTAATACTGTTATTAATTCTACTAATTGGAGTGGAATGGGGTCGCAAGTTAGTTCAGATTTAGCGTCTGGATTATCAAGTAACCAAGTATCTGTAGCATCCGCGGCAAAATCATTAGTGTCTGCGGTTACAGATAATTTAGATTTTTCTACTGTATCCACTTCAATTGGTAATGTAGATATCAAGTCAATAGATAAAGCAACATACGATAAGACTTTAGTCGTAGAAGATATTAAAGAGGGTAAAGCAAATATTAGTAATTTAACTGTTGGCGCAAATGCGGTAACAGCTAATAAAACCTTATCTTCTTTACAGAATATGAATTTTTCATCTACATCTTCTTCTTTAAGTGGTGTGCAGGGCAGCTTAGATAAAATTAGTGGCGCATCTTTTGGCAACTTTGATAGTTTAAAAGATAAACTTACTACCGCGACTACACAAGCGCAGAGTTTGTGGGATGTTGTGCAAAAATTTGCTAATCAAACATTTACTGTTAATTTGAATCAAACTGGTGGTACAACTAATACAACTGAAAATAAAACAACAAATGAAACTAAAAATGTTACAGAAACAAAAACTGTTAATACAGTTTCTAATACTACTGTTAATGTTGATACAAGTAGTGCGCAAAATTCTGCTAAACAATTAGCAACTACTTTAAGTTCTACTTTAGGCCCAGCAATAACACTTGCTAAAACTAAAATTTCAATATTAGCAACTGAAATGGGCAAAATACCCTCTAAAGCTACTTTAGTTTCTACTTTGGCAGCAGCTATGGCTAGTATTCCTACTGGTAAAGCCGCGCAGGTTTCTGCTTTAGCAACGCAAATGAGTAAAATACCTGATGTAGGCAATAGAATAAGTAATATTGTTTCTGCTTTAAAGAATGTACCAAGTGGTAGTAAGTCATTATCAGTACAATTTAGATATACTACAAGTAAAGCTGGTGCTACTGGTAATATAGGTAATTTTGCACAAGCAAAAGGTAGCGGTAAAGCTTTAGCTTCAGGCTACAGGTCTACTTTAATGGGTGAACTTGGGCCTGAATTGGTTGTAAGTAATGGTAGATATTTCTTAGTTGGACAGAATGGTGCTGAATTTGTTGATTTAGCAAAGGATGCTATTGTATTTAACCATAAGCAAACTCAACGTTTGATGGAGCAAGGTGCGATTGGTTCTCGCGGACGTGCTTTAACTAATGAAACTAATGCGGTTTCATTAGCGAAAGGTAGAAAACAGCCTGATGAAGGATTTGCTAGGGTTAAAACTCCTACATCTTATTCCGATACTGGTGGCAGCGGAGGGGTAAAAAATAATACAGGAGCTCAAAAAACAAAAGCAATAACTGAGACAATTCGTTCAGTATCAGTTTCTCCAACACAATCAGAACAAATTAAACTTTATTCGTTTGCTAAAGGTAATATGAATGGTGGCCCTGCGATGGCGAGTGCGGCTGCGGCATTAGCAGCTTTGAAAGAAATTCGTGCAGCTTGGAAAGCATTAGAAAGCGCGACTGCTAAGACATTGGGTTCTAGCGCTGGTAAGAGCAGTGGTTCTAAGAGTGGTTCAGGTTCTAGTGGTAGTGGCGGTTCTGGTAGCGGCTCTAGTGGAAAAGGTTCTAGTGGAAAGAGCAGCGGTTCTGGTGGCTCTGGCGGTAGTGGCGGTTCTAGTGATTCTACTAAAGCTGCAGCGCAAGTTAAGAGTGTTACTGAAGATATAGAACGCTGGTATAATTTGGAACGTCAAATTGTTGAACTTGAAAAAGAAATTACTTATCAGCAAGCATTAAGAAATAAATATGAGTCTGATAGAATTGCTAATGGTGAAAAGATTTATGAAACTTATCAAAAGGAATTAAGAGCTTTAGAAAAAGAAATTGTAAATCAGAATGAATTAGTAAGATTGCAAAAGAGTTTCTATGATGCTAGGCGAGCAGAATTAGCAAGTTCAGAATTTAAAAAAATATTTACTTATGATGAAAATGGTTTACAACAATATACAAGTAATAAACCCGGCAGTAATTTAGGATTAGATATATTAGAAAAATTGACTCAGCGTGATGAAAATGGTAAATTAATTAATAATGCTGTAAATGCAATTGCTCAATTAAATTATTTAAAAAATACTGTTGGATTTGATATAAGTAAATTATTATATAAAGATGATGGTACTACAATAGCAGATCATGCAACCGCGTATCAAGATATTTGGGTAGATAAAAATGGTAATGTAACTAATCAAAAAAATGCTGATACTACTAAAACCCAAGAAAAACGTAATACTATAGCGGAAGAAATGATGCAAGTTTTCTGGGATCAACTAGAAGGCTGGCAGACTGAAATGGATAGTTTATGGGATAGTTATAATGATACATTAAAAGATATTCAAGAAAATCAAACTAAACAAAATGAAATTCTTCAAAAACTAGTTGATAATGAGCTATCTATTGAACAAGATATTTATAAAGCAGTTGAAGCACGTAAACAAAGTGATATTGATACTTTAACTGAACAAAAAGAAGCTATTAGTAAGGCGGCGAGTGATTTTACTGATGGGTTATCTGAACAGCTAGAACGTGAACGTAGTATGTATGAGAAAAATAATCAAGCTAATGAATTAACAAAATTACAACGTCAATTAGCTATATTACAACGTTCTGGTGGTTCCGCAAGTCAAATTCGTTCATTGCAAGATCAAATTGATACTCAAATGCAAGATGAATATTTTAATAAGCAGCAAGAACAAATTGATGCTATTAAAGAAGCCAGCGATAAACAAATTGAAGCATTAGAAAGTCAAATTGATATCATGACAGAATCACTTGAATTCCAGAAAGAAAATGGTTTATTATGGGCTGAAGTTCGTGATATAATGAAGCTATCTACTAATGAAGTAATGGCCAAGTTGTTACAATGGAATCCTGAATATAAAGAAAAATCTGATTTAGATTTACAAGAAACTATGCGAGACTTTGAAGAGCGCTATCAAGTTTGGGATTCTGATAGAGGATTAGAAGCTTCATTAAAAAATTATCAAAGTAATACATTAGAATCTTCAATATTAAGTAACGAAGATAAGGATATTGTAAGCCAAGCATATAGAGCAGCTTATACTAGAGCAATACAAAATGGCAGTGAAAGTCCAGAAATAGAAGCTAATAAAGCGGCTTCTGACACAATGAAGGGTTTAGGATATCATGATATGGATACAACTACTGATGCTGCTGTTGCTAAATATCAAAAATCTTTTGAAAATAGAGGTTTTAATAAGGAATTTGAAGAACAAGCCACAGATGAATATGGTCAAGAATATGATACTGCTTATGCTTCAACTTTTGCTAAAGCTTATAAAGATACTCTTACTGGTTCAGGTGAAGGTCAATTTGGATTAGAAGATATTTCTCAAGCTACTGAAGAACAACGTCAAGCTGCTTTAGATATAGCAGAAATGGAAGCGCAAAAAGCTGTTGCAGAGGTAACTAAAAAGGCTTATGAAAAACAAGGCACAGAAGAAAGCCGTATTAAACAAGATGCTTTAAATAAAGAAATGCAAACAGGTAAATATGGCGCTGCATTAAGAGCGGTTGGACAAGATGTTATAGATAATAGTGGTGAATTTAATACAAACGATGTGTTTGAAGCCAAATATCAAGAGTTACGCGCGCAAGGAAAATCAATTGAAGAAGCTGCGAAAGAAGCGGCTCCTGAAATTCAAAAACTTCCAGATTATGCTAATGCCAACCAAGGCGCTATAGCTAATACTAATTTATCTGCTGCATATACAGTTAGAGTTAAAAAGAAAGTTAAAAAGAAGAAAAAATGGGTTAATGAAACTCGTTACACTACGGTGCCTGCTAATAATCCAATAACTGTAACTGGTATTAAAAATAGCGGCAAAACTATAAGGGTAAATGTTAATGGTTATAATATTGAAACTAGTGTTGGCAATGTTCGTGATTTAACAGATTTAGAAAAATATAATTTACCACGCTTTAAACAAGGCGGTTTAATTGATTTTACAGGACCAGCAATTGTTGATGGCTCTAAACAGAATCCAGAATCTATTTTAAGCGCTGAGCAGACTAAATTCTTACGAGAGGATTTATTAGGTGCTTCTAAAAATTCATTATCTTCTATTGTTGCTGCAATGCAAAATAAATTTGATAATACTTTCTGGAATCAAATTGATAATTGGCGTAATGACATGGATCAATTATGGGGCAATTATCAAACGGCTACTATACCTAATGCTGGCGCAACTTCAGTGCAAATTGGCAATGTTAATTTAACATTTGAAACTGGAGTAATCGCTGATGATTATGATGCGCGTCGTGCTGGTAGTAATATTGCAGATGAAATTATGAAAATTGCAAGACAATATGGAAATAATAGTGTTTCACGGAGGTAATGGAGTATGGCTGAATATAGAGATATAGGTTATTTAAATAATGATGAATCTACTGGGGCGCAAGTCCCAGTAGATTTATTAAATCGTGGGCAAGTATATTATGCTACACATAAAGATAATGAATTACTTAGTAAATCAGAGCGTTCATTTATTAGTTTTTCTTGGGGAGATAAGAATATAGAAGATTTTAGTTTTTTAGTTGTTAGTGGTGGTGATCGCTATCAAAAAAGTTTTTATGCTCCATTTCAAGAGAATACAACTACTAATGATTTAATGGATGGACAAAAATATTGGGGTTTTCATTATAATGCTAATACAATTAGTTTTGGTTTAGCTACTGATGGAGTTTTAGAATCTACTTTACAAGATTTTCGTAATTATTTTAAACCAGGTGTTTCACGCGATTTAATATTAAGTGAATATCCTAATCGCGCGATTGCTGCTAGAGTAGCGGATGCGCCTGTATACACGATGTTGCCATTTGAAGAAGAAGTAGAAAAAAAGATAGGTAATAAAACTTATAAAATTAAAACTACGAAATGGAAAGGAGAAGCTTCAATAAATTTTGTTGTTGATGAGCCTTTTTGGCATAACATAGTAGATTGTTTTACTGAAAGTTTTACAAGTGCTGGTGAATTATTAGAATATACAGATGAACAATTAAAAATAATAGAAGAAGATGGAATTCCTTGTTTAGAAATGTTTAGTAGTGGTTTTGAATGTTTTCTTTCATATAATAAATATTATAGCGATGGAATGTTTAAAGTTAATGAGTTAGGAACTAGTATTAGTAGCGCTGAAGAAAAATATTTATATAATTGTGGTACTGGTGTAGCAAAGCCTATTTTAAAATTTAATTTTACACCAACTTGGTCTGAGACATCTAATTATATTGATTTTCCTAATAATTCTTATGTTGGTGGTAAATATAATACAATACGAGTTGGTAATAAAGATTTTAATTTTACTACTCCTGGTTTTTTAACTTCATATAATCAAGCTATAGATATTTTATCTGGTTTTTCTTCTGGTGATAGTATTATAGAATTAAAAACTGGATTTAGAGATGCTATTAATGATACTTATATACGTGTATGGGCTACTGGATTATGTGAATTAAATACAGCAAGAACATTTAATATTTGTGATGTAGATGGAGTATTAATGGAAAATTTTAATGACTCTTTTATTGAGGCTTTTTCTTCTATGTTTCCATCTGATTTTAATATTAATTGTTCTATTGATTCTGAAACAGGAGTTGCAGAAGCAGAATTTGATATAAAAGTTATGAGGGTATCAGTTGATAATAGTAATGAAAATACTGGTATTTCAACTAAACTCACAAACGCGCATATAAAAGAAAATATTGGAGATATGATTTGCTCTGATTACTTAATTATAGATGAAAGAACTCTTCCAAATATTAATGGGAGTATAACTCCTGTTGATTGTTTAAAAATCGCTACTGATTGTGATTTAAATAATCTTCAAATTATTTATAATTATATGTATTTGTAATATAAGGAGGGAAGAATTGTGGGAATGAAAGCAATTCGTCCTTATGAGATGTCAGTGTGGACTTTAAGGGATAGCTATTTAGCTACCCTTAAGGCCCCTGGCGTTGAGAATAAAGGGCAAATAGAAGAACCAGAATTTTCATTAAAAAATGATGGTACACAAGAAATTAAATTTAAAATACCAATGTATTATTGGCATAATAATGAATTAGTTGAAAATCCATATTGGTATGATGTTAAACATGGCTTATTAATGACTGGTTTAAGAAAAATTAAATTAATTTTTAATAAACGAACCAAAGATGAAAAAGTTTTTGAGTTCTTGGTAACTATGGTTGAAGAATTGCATGATACAAATAAATCATTATATTGTTCTGTTGCAGCTTCTAGTCTTGTTTTTCAAGAATTAGGAAAACGTGGATATAAAATTTCATTATCATCTGATGATTTTATTCAGGAATATAATGATTATTTAGATTTATTAGATGAGACGGAATATACTTCAGAAGAATATGAAGAAGAACTTAAAAACGCGCCTAAAGAAAATATTAATTATTGGTGTGATAAATTATTTGAAAATATTGATTGGGATTATTCAATTCAAATGGATTGGACTAATTATGATGGATATTTTTTATATACGATTGGTTCAGAATTAAGTTATTTACCTATTGTTGATGTAGCTGTTATTAGTGAAATAGAAGGAAATCAAGTAGTTTTAATGACTAAAGAAGAAATAGATGCAATTTTAAAAGAAGCTGGGCTAACTCAAAGAACCGCAACGTTAGATAGTCGTTTTATTTCTTATTCTGATTTAACTGAAGAAGAGAAAGAAGCTGTTAATAATTTTCGTGAATCTATAGGATTGCGGCGAAATGATACAATTTATGAAGATGATTATATTGCTTCTTGGAATGTTAATGCTGATGCTCAAACAGTTACTCCTTCTAGTTATGAGAAATTTAAAGAAAAATGGCGCCCAGTAGACGCAGAAAAAAGTAATATTTATAATTTGACTCAAACTATTGCTGAAACATTTGGGGTATATTGTAAATATAAATATTATTATGATGATAATTATCATATTATTAGAAAAGAAGTTATTTTTTATAATAATTTTATGAAAGAGTTTGACGAAGGTGCAGAATTAACTTATGGTTATGGATTAAAAAAAGTTAAACGAGTTTTAGATAGCAATGATATTTTTACTAAAATGATAGTTGAAAATGTTGAAGATGCTGATTCTGCGACTGGTTTAATTTCTATTTTAAATACGCCCGCAAACGCTATGGGAGAAAATTATTTATTAAATTTTGATTATTTATATGAAACAGGTTCTATTACTGAGGATCAATATGAAGCTGTTGATAGTTTTGAGAAACATATAGGATTTTATAATCAGCAATTAAAAGAACTTGAATCTTTTATTATTAAATATCAAAATGAAATTAATGATTTAAATGCTTCTATTGCTATATCTAATAATATGGTAACACAAGCGCAAACACAAATAGAGCAGTCATTATCTGCTATTACGGCTTTAACCGGTACTGAAACTGGTTCTATTACAGCGAGAGGCGTTTTTGCGCGTTTTCAAGAAGATACTGATGGTAATTATTATATAAAAATTACTGAAAAAGGTGTTGTAGCTGATAGCACATTAGGCGTATATACTAAATATGATTACGCTACTGGTAATAGTAGTAATGAAATTGCATTTCAAAATATAATTTTTGATAGTAATGGTAATATAGAAAAATTAACAGGATTTAATATTACAAAAGAACAAGCAAATAGTCTTTATGCTTATTTAACTTATAATTATCGTCCACAATTATATTATGAAAATATAATTAATACATATTTATCTATTATGAAAAAGCAGAAACAAGAACTAGAAACAAATGAAGTAGTTCTTGCAGAAATTGAAGGATATTTTAGTAGCGCTGAAGATAATTATGAGCAATTATTATCAAAAAAGCAAGAATTAATTACAGACTTTGAAAATTTAATGGGGCCAGCTATTCGTGAAGGTAATTGGCAACCAGGTGATTATAAATCATTATATTCTTTAGATGTTGTAGATTTTGATTTTTCTAGCGCGGATTTAATACAAGAATTCGGAGATAAAAAAGTTTTATGGGATAATGAATCTTTTGAAGGAGAATTAGAAGGGTATTATGAAAGCGGTGTTACACAGGATAAGATTTATTATCCTTGTATAAGATTAGATAATATTGAATTATTAAAAGGTATAGAAGAAAGTTTGAGTCCAGAAGCAGAGGATATATTAAGATATAGTTATGAAGAAATTATTACCCATACCGCAAATTATTTATATGATGATAATACGAATATATATTCTTATACTGCAGCTGCAATTTTTAGCAGTGCAGAAAGTTCGCAAACTTTTGAAGCTGAATCTATTGAAGCACTAGAAGAACAAATTTTGAATTTTGGCATAAAACAATTAACTGGCCAGGAAGATATTAGTAAATGTACTAGTTATGAAATACAAAAAGTAAGAGAACGTTATGGGCTTACTAGATATAATCGAAAATATTTTAATTATGGAGATAATTTAAATTTAGGATTTATTAGGAATACCACCACATCAGAAATTATTCCTGTATTTTTCTTGGATACGACAGATATTCCTGAAAGTGTTGATATTAAATCAAATGGTGAATTTTGTTATCGTCAAGTTGAAGTTACTAATGAAGAGCGTGAAAATAATGTACAGTTATCTACGATAGAAGATTTATCTGATATACCAATGTATACTGATTATGCTAATTCTAGAGTGGATGAAAAAATAGTTGAATTATTTAAATTTTCTACTCTCGCGCAACCTAATAATTTATTTATTGATAATTATAATGAAAGTGGTTGGGAAGTAGTATACCCTCGTATTTTTATTAATAATTTATCATTAAATGACAATACAATTGAATTATCTTCATTAGTAAACAGCGTGGTTAAGAAATGGAATAAATATGAAGATTATTCTGTTCTTATTCGTGATGATGATTATGTTATTACTTTTGATGCTGAAACTTTATTATATAGTTGGATACATGGTAAAGTTAGTGTTGAAGGTGTGAATATAAATGATGTATTCAGTACTAAATTTAATGCGCGTTTGCAAATCTCAAATGCTGAATTAAGTATTTATTTAGATGCTATGGAAGTAAGTAAGACTAATGCCTATCCGCAGGCGTCTTATGAAATAGAAATTGCTGAATTAAATGAAGATTTTATTCATACAGCTTATAATAGATTAAATCAAATAGTGCATATAAATGACTGGGAATTAAAATTTAAAAATGTTCTTGGTTATATTTCTGAATTAACGCTTGATCTAGATGAGCCTTGGAAGGATAAAACAGTTATTAGAAATTATAAAACAAAATTTGAAGATTTATTCTCAAAAATTGTAGTTTCATCTCAGCAAATGCAAGCT
>Ga0310690_10000648_pt1 | contig 71253 bp, 60 predicted proteins | sample AusTroGonzalo_MG_2_FD_207661 | JGI IMG/M metagenome (GOLD analysis project Ga0310690, IMG submission 207661) | Bovine rumen microbial communities from tropical cattle in Woodstock, Queensland, Australia - Gonzalo_04 (v2) (version 2) | ecosystem: Host-associated > Mammals > Digestive system >...
CGCTGTTTTTGTCTCTGCATACTGCATATGTGCAGTTCACTCTATCCATTAAAACAAAGTATTCTATGTTTTCAGGTATTTCATAATATAACCTATTTACTCTGCTTATCAGATAATCCCTTTCAAAATTAACAGGTACGTTAACCTCACGATCTGCTTCTGAGCTTATAATAAAAAGCTTTTCGCAATCCCATTGCATGCCCTTTGCATCCATATCTGTAATTGATTCTGCGAAGGATTGCTGCAGTGAAGCCGCAGTAGAATCCATCTCCGGTGATTCTACGTTATCTTTGCCATTTTCAGTGGTTTTCACAGATGTCGTACCTGCGGGGATAGTGTCTTTACCGCCTGTATGCCTGCGAAGAAGAAATGCTCCGCCGCCTATTACTCCTACAGCTAATGCAACAGTTGCCGCAACAGAGATAAATCTTTTGATATTGCTGCGGTGGTATATCTCAACGCCAGATACCTCGTCGCCTGAAACGTCATCGTCGCTGACATTATCCATACGGCGCATTACTTCCTTGAATAATCTGTCCTTAGTCTCTTTGTCTCCTGCACCGTAATCCGAGGAGATCTTTTCAACTGTGCTGTCATCCATATTCTTCATAATTTCAGTAATATCCTTTTCGTTCATAATGAGCCTCCTTTCATACGATATTGACAAGCGCTGTTTTCAGCCGCTTCAGAGCTCTTCCGCACCGCATCCGTACAGCTGTGGGAGTCATCCCAACTAATCTGCCTATCTGCGCTGAATTCAGCTCATAAAAAAACTTCTGCATTATAATTGTTGAATCAGGCTCCCCGAGAGCCTTTATCTGTCTGAGCAGTATCTGCGACATTTCTTTTTTCTCGCTGTTTTCCTCAAGCCGTTCTCCTGTACTGAGGGAGCCGACCTCCTCAGACTCCAGCGAACAGCTCCGTTCATTCTTTGTACTGAGACTTCTTCTCATGCTGAGTGCGCAGTTCTTGGCAACCCTTCCGATAAACGGCTTAATCGCCGGATTGTTCTCAAAGGAAATGCTTCTGAATACCTTCGTAAAGGTATCTATCACACATTCCTCCACATCCTGGGCAGTTCCGTATCCCCTCAGAATGTTTATCGAAACAGCGTATACGTAGCTGTAATATTCGTCAAACATAGCTCTTTGTCCGATTTTTGGTTTTTCTGTCATCAATCTGATTATTTCATTATCATTCATGATAAACCTCCTTTCAGCCAGCAGATCCGCTTTCATTATACACTTACTCCGGAAAAATGTAAAGTGTAACAGATTCTGGAAAAATACTTGAAAATATATAAGTTACTGCCGCACCCTCGGGTGCGGTAAATTCAAAAAATAATTGCAATATGCCTTCTGCCATGCTATAATAGGCTTGACAGACATTATTCGTAAAAGGAGTGAAACAATGTTTAATACAGGAATACTGAAACGCGCAGCCGCTTTCTTATGCAGTGCAGCCTTGCTGCTGACGGTGAACGTTTCAGGAAGGAACAGGGACGCCAGTGCAGTAACGGCTTCCGCAGAAGTGTCCAGCGAGATAGGACTTGTGGGCAATCTGTTCTGCGTTGGTGACGGTGACACCGCTGACCACGCCGCTCTCCAGTGGGCAACAACTCTCTCCGCAGACAGCTTCACGCTTTACCGCTCCACTGCACCTGACAAGGACTTCATCCCCATATATGAGGGAAACGGTGCTTCCTTCGAGGATGACGATATGCAGACCGGAAAGACCTACTATTATCAGCTGAAGGTCACCTCCAAGGGCAAGGAGAGCTTCTCCTCCGTTAAGGAGCTTACTCCCTGCGCCCTGCCATCCGGACTCAGCACCTACGACAACCAGAAGGGCAGCAGTCTCGTCTATGAGACCAGCGGCTACAAGGTAGGAGATATCTACTACAATTACTCCCTGAAAAAGCATTCCGGCAAGGATGACATCTATCTCGCTGAGACTACCTCCACCGACGGCAAACACTTCGGAAGCGAGAAAAATGTCGCGGACAGCTCCCAGAATTCCGCACTTGCCAGCTGCAAGATAGAGTCCGTACACATCGACTACATTCCCGAAAAGAACAAGGTGGTCGTGTGGGCTCACTGGGAAAAGCCCAGCGGTTACAGCGACGGAAAAGCTCTCGTTATCACTGGCACTCCCGGCGGACAGTTCACGGTGCACCACGTATACAATCCCCTTGGCATACAGGTGCGCGACATGGCTATATTTTTCGACGACGACGGAGCAGGCTACCTTATCGCCGCCGCCAACAAGGAAGGTCAGGGTGCCAACGCGACCATGTACATTTTCCGCATGAACGACGATTTCAGCGACGTCACCGAGGTGGTGACCACGCTCTTCGAGGACCAGTACCGCGAATTTCCCAACCTTATCAAAAAAGACGGCTACTACTTTCTGTTCACGTCACAGGCGGCAGGCTGGTACCCCAGCAGCGGCGCATACGCCGTTACCAAGGACCTTTACGGCAAGTGGAGCGGGCTCCGCAGTATCGGCAACACCTCCACGTTCTCGTCTCAGTCCGGCTGGATAGTGAATATGCAGGACAGGAATTACCTCATGCACGCTTACCGCTGGCTGAGAGCCTCCTCAACAAGCGGAACTACGCTTTGTCCCCTGTACTTCGACAACGGCTTCGCGTTCTACGACTACTATCCCTGTTTCAAATACAACACCTCCACCGGCGACCTCTATCCCGTTCAGCAGGGCGAGCTACTTTCTCAGGACAGACCCGCTTCATCGTCATTGGCGGCAAAAGGAAGCAGCTCCCCTGCCAAGGCTTTTGACGGCTCCTATCAGAGCTCATTCACAGCTATCGGCGACTATAAAAAGTGGCCGTTCTATTTGCAGGTCGACCTTGAAAGAGTCTGCGAGCTCTCCAACATACAGACCTCATGGTACATCTGCAAGGGCTCCGAGGGCTACTACACCTACACCGTAGAGGGCAGCCTTGACGGCGAGAACTGGACAAAGCTTCTCGACCACACCGACAAAAACAAAGAGGAGGTCAGCAAGACCTACGGCTTCAACAGCGATATGCTCACCGGCAAGGCACGCTATGTCCGCCTTGTGGTGTGGGGCGCAACTCTCCAGAACAATCCCACCAACAACTGGTACACCCCCACCGTTTATGAGGTAAAGGTTTACGGTACTCCCGTGAGCTCCGCCGAAAAGCCCGAGCCTTATACGAGTATCGACTTCGAGAACGGCACCGGGCTCCTCAAGCTTGAAGGCGGAGTTGACGTGAAGCAGGACTCCGAAAAAGGCAATGTCCTCTATCTTGACGGTGCTGATGATTCCTACGGAGCTTTCCCTGCCGGTATGCTGGACGGTCAGTACGATTACACTGTGAGCATGGATGTAAAGTCCGAATCTGAGGGAGATTTCTTCACCTTCGCTGCCGGAAAGGACAAGGAAAAATATGTCTTCTTCCGCGTGGCAAAAGACCTGTTCCGATTTGCAGCAACGACCGATTCATGGCGTGACGAAACAGAACTCGTCTACAACCTTGACGGCTCTCAATGGCACAACTACACTCTTGTGGTGAGCGGTGCGGATACAAAGCTCTACCTGGACGGAAAAGAAGTCCTCCACACCACAGAGACTCACGGTCAGCTTGCTGATATGGGCAGCGGAACGAGCTGCTTCATAGGAAAGTCCTACTATCCGGACGATACCTGCTTCAAGGGCAGCATCGACAATATCAAAATATACAAATGCGCTCTTACAGCATCCGAGATAGGCGGAGCTCCCGCTCCTCAGACTGATGTTAAAGGCGATGTGAACGGCGACGGTGAATTTTCCGCAGCGGACCTTGTCGCCATGCAGAAATGCATCCTCGGAAAAGGCGAACTTGCCAGCTGGAAAAACGGCGATCTGTGCAAAAATGACCGCATTGACGCATTTGACCTGTGTCTCATGCGAAGGCTTCTGGTAAACGACTGATAATAAAGTAAGGCGCGGACATTACGTCCGCGCCTGTTTTTATACTATTTTAAGCTCAGCTTGCATAGTACTTTTCTTTCATATCAGAATCTCCGCCAATTACTTTGGTAGTCTCGAAAGCATCTTTTTCTGAGTTATATTTCTCGGATATAAAATCACCTGCAAGAGGAACATGCTTTGTAGGTGTAATTACGCCATTCTTTGAACCGTCATAGTCTATCTCATTGTCTCTGAGACCGATTACATCAGCGTCAGGACAAATATATGCGAAAAATCTCAGTGTGCTGAAGTTCTTATCGAATACTTCTGTGAGATGCTTGCCGTATGTGGTATCCTTCACTTTAGTAAAGATGTTGTTCATTGCATTGAGATTGAGGCCTTCATTTGCACGTGTTCCGGCATTGCAGGTAAGCATATATACCTCACCTGATACAGATTTATTCTTTAAAGCAACTGTATTGGAATTAGCCATCTTTATCTCAGTGTCAAAGCATTCTTCAAGTGACAGGCACTCTCCGCGGAACTCAAGAGTTCCAAACGAATCCTGATGTCCATAATAATAGATATTATGTACATTTTTAGGCATGATTTCATTCCATATCATTCCGAACTGTTTACTTGAATAAAGACGGAAAACATAGATGCTTCTTCCATTTCCATCGTTCTTCTTTTCATAATTCACCTTAGACATTGTCTGTGTTCCAAAGCCGCCGGTACCGTCCGGACGTTCATAATAAATATATACGTCGCAATCTTCATCAAGAGTGCGTGTAGAAGTAGTTGCCTTTATCTCTTTTCCGCATTTAGAACACTTCATAGTGCAGTATGAACTTCCTACTCCAGCCTGCTGCTGTTCAAATACATGTCCTTTGCCAAGCTGTGTAAGAATCTTTGTCTCAGTTGACAGACCATTTGATACGTTGATCTTTACCTGACGATTATCACATTTGCTCAGAGCATCGACCTTGATAGTGTAGCTTGTGGTGTTGTAGGAGTTAGCCTTGACTGCATTCTTGTTAATGGACTTTGTTGTTGTGCCGTCAGAGAACTTTGCATTGGTAAGAGTAACAGTCACAGGGTTGGATGTCTCGAAGGAAACATTGTAGGACTTGCCTGCATTGGGTACATTGTTATCGCCGAAATCGCCCTTGATGCGCATAACATTCGGCTGAGAAACTACTCTAATATACTGAATGATATTGTTGCTTCCGTCCAGGACCTCGATAGCATAATCAAGTGTAAGTGTACCGCGGTTTACTGTCTGTGTAAAGATAAAGTTGCCGGCAGAAGTTGCGCGTACAGACTTGATGTTGATAGGAAGGTTGAACTTTATTGCGTCCTTGTTGTAGTAGCTGATGTTTTCGCCTTCACCGGAGCCTACTGTGTAGCTTACAACAGCGCCCTGTGAAATATAGAGCTTTGCAATTACTGTATCATACTTGTCAAATACATTTATAGTCTCAGTACGTGCTCTGTAGCTGTTGGCTTTGATGACAAACTGATATTTGCCGCTGCCGAGAGATGTGTAGCTGTTGCACATAGATGAGTTGGAATATGAGAATTTCGCTGCATTTGAGTTAGTATAGGTAATAACGTTGCGCTTGGAATCAACTGAATAGTTTATTGTAGGAGCTGTATAAGCTGACTGTGTAACACGGATGATCTCGAGGTATACACCACTGCCGTTCTTTACGATAACGTCAGTCGAACGGGAAGATGTATTCGAAGGATTTGCAGAAACATAAAGAGTGTAGCTGCCAGCGTTGGATGCAGTCACATTTGTGATCATGTTCTTATTTGAAATGGTGAAATATGCTCCGGACTTGCTGTAAGAGAAAGAAGTGTTGCCGCCGGATACTGAAACATACTTAAGAGGCACGCCGCTCTGGTTGATAACATACTTGGCAAGCACTGTACCTGCACTGTTCTTGAATGTGATAGTGCATGAACGTGAAGCTGTGGAAGTGTTCTGGTTCAGCTTGACCTGGAACTTTCCGCTTCCGAGAGATGTGCATGAGCAAAGTGCTGTGTTGGAAACAGTTGTCTTGCTTGCATCTGCATTGGCACAGTTATATGTTACTGTGCGGGGATCAGAGTTGTAGTTGTAAGTGTGAGTAGGTGCTGTGAAAGCTGCCTGTGTAACGCGGATGATCTCAAGATATACACCGCTGCCGTTCTTTACGATGATGTCAGTGGAACGTGTAGCAGTTGATGACGGGTTAGCTGATACATAAATTGTATAGCTGCCGGGATTTGATGCGGTGATATTTGTGATCATGCTCTTGTTTGAGTAGTTGAAATATGCTCCCGATTTTCCGTAAGAAAACGATGTATCGCCACCGGCTACTGAAACATACTTAAGAGGCACACCGCTCTGAGAAATGTAAACATAAGCAATAGCATTGCCTGATCTGTTCTTGACTGTAACGGTGCAGTAACGTGATGCAGTGCTTGTGTTGGGCTTTATAACGAAATAGTTGCCGCTTCTGCTGCTGCATACTGCAGTGTTGCTGTAATAATACGAGTAGGCATTTCCATTGTAGTAGTACAGATTACCGCCTGCGTTTGTGGCGGAGAGGTTAGAAGTAGGAACACCTGACTGTGTGATTACCAGAGTATCAACGACTGTGCCGCTCTTCTTGGCGTAGAGTCTGATTGTTCTGGAGCTTGTTGAGGAATTTGGCTTGACTGTAATGGAATAAGATCCCTTGTTAGAGCAGTAAACACTGACGTTAGAGTCAGAGCTTAACGTCGTAACACTTGAGTTGTAGTAGCTGACCGTACCGCCTGAATAGGAAACTGAGTAGTACTTGGTAGCAGCCGAAGCTTTCATACCGGGGACGAGATTTAGCAGCAATAAAAGAATAAATGATAGTATTGCCGCTGTGGTGAGATGCAGTTTAGTTTTTGTGTGCATTTTAGAGATTCCTCCTGTATTATTGTATGATAGTTAAGCACTCAAAAGATAATTGCTTAACAATCACCGCAATAATAATACCATTTTTAACCGTAGTTGTAAATGCTTTTATCAAATTTCGTCAGTGCATACAAAAGAAATAAACAAAGATTAAACTGTTTATAACCAATCATTTAATGTTCAACGTCAATTTATTCTGCGTTTTGAGTCAAATAATATCGTTTTATTAGTAAAAAATACCGCACCAGAGGTGCGGTATCAGTAATATCCTTAATTTTTCAGTCAACGACCTTGCTAAGCAGCTTTGTAATTATATCATCTTTCTTGTCTATTTGCTTTTCTCTGAAAGCCAGATGCTCTTCAAGAGTTTCTATCTGTTTATGCAAATGATTTATACGTTTTTCATAGTCTGCCCGAAGCTCCTCGTTTTTTACAACAAGTATGCTAATCATTTCATTTTTGTCGTGTATCAGGGCTTTAAGAGATGTTACATCTTCAGAGCCGCTGACATCGTTGTAAATATCAAGAAGCACATCTGCCAATGGAGCAATAGTGCTCTGATATTTGAAGGTAACAGCGTCGTTATTCTCCGAAAATACGCGCTTTATCGTAGCCTCAGAAATATAACAATTCTTTTTTTCGAGCATATCCATGATCTGCGATATTGTCAGGTCATTATCCCTTTTAACTTTTCGCAGCCGCTCTACAGTGTCGCGTTTAAGCTTATTGATTTCCATTGTAAAACCCCTTGTTCTTTAAAATACCACGTCGAAATAATATTTAATATTTCCTGTTATCATTAAGACAAGTTATATCATATCACAAAATAACAAAAAAGTCAACATTTATTTACAATTAAAGAAATACATCTTCTACGATATGTTTCAGGTTTCTGCCCAATTATATATTTCATTCGGCTGATACCATAAACAATTACAGAGATTTTTTCCGCACTCAAATAACAGCCTCAGGAAGCTCCTGAGGCTGTAAATTAACAATATATTTTTAAGCATACCGGATCAATGATCAAAGGGCTTTAGTTCGTACCTTATCATTTCAACCGCAAGAGAAAGGACCTCTGAAATATACGGCTTTCCGACTTTGTAATAGAAAAGCGAACATATACGGTCAGGATCATATTCGTATGCTGATTCTATTGCCTTTCTCATATTACGCTCAATAGATCTTACATTTTTTCCGTACTTGACCGCCAGTACCGGATACAATCCCTTGGTAAGAGACTTTTTCAGTTCAGGATACTCAATTACCAGCATTATAGAACTAATAAGAAGATGATAACCGATAAGATTCGGACGTATACCCAACTTCTGCACAAATCTTACGGCAGCCGTTTCTGTCTGCTCAGTATGTATTTCTGCAGTTTTAAACTGCAGCTCGCCCGGGAAATAATACGGTTTCATTTCTGTGTTTCCATAAGTAACAGTGTTTGTTGATAGCATTTTAATTCTCCTTTTGTTCTTTTGACTTTTTAGCCTGCACGCTAACGGAAGCATCCAAAATTACATATTCCCAAACAGCTTAATACGCATTATTCATCACATTATGTATCTATTTACTGATGGAAATGCAGTATAAAACGCGCCTCCAAATAGCCTACCAACTATATATGAATTCTATCATATTTTTAAATTATCTGCAAGCTATTTTCTGCATTAACTTAGAATAATCTCAGTATCTTTTTATTAAACTTTCATTATACCTAAAATGTCATAAAAAGGTACCGAAGGTCATAAACTCACAAAAAGTAACATTGAACGATTAAAACCAGCTCAAAATAAACAAATAATATTTATATCAGCAATTATGTGCTTCGCCGTTGCCTACACGCACCCGGAAGTTTCTCCCGTATAGGGATAAACTAATAAAAAATCCCACCTTTTGCAGGTGGGAGCGTATTGAAATCGTTAATAGTGGAATTGCGAACAAATTGGCTAAATACAAATTGCCGTCCGTATATTTATCATATAAGCCTTTCCTTAAACACCTTCATCATTTCATTTGTAAGACTTAAATTATTCGGCTGCAATACAATATCCTCACGTGATACCCATTCGGCGTATTTAAGCTCATTTTCATCCATATGTATATCACATTCACCGTCAGCATCACAGAAAAAGCCTATAAGGATATCCTGAGCCATTCCCCATGGCTGAGATTTATAATAACGGATGCTTTTGACCTTTATGCCAGTTTCCTCCATTACCTCACGCTCAACCGTTTGCTCTAATGTCTCCCCTATCTCAGTAAAACCTGCAACAAGCGCATTGTGTGCATAACCTCTTTTATATCGGGTTATAAGGATTTTGTCACCGTTTACAACGCCAACAATAACCGCCGGATTGATTCGCGGATAGATCTTGTTGCCGCATTGGCAGCAGTTAAGAGCTCTTTCTTTATCGTCAAAAGTCAGATTTCCTCCGCATTTCCCACAAAACCTGTTGTCATTGTACCATTTCCAGAGATGATATGCGGTAAACGCTGCAAACAGTTCCTTTCCACTGCAACTATCACGCAGCTCCCTCACCGACCGGTATTCGTATCCATTCTCTGAATGATCCGTTTTATATGCCTCCATAAAATACCGCTCATTATCAACTGAGAAGAGATATACCGTTTCGCATACTTCAGTATACTTTGGAAATGTGACTATTCCATTTTCGATTTTTGTGAGCAGTTTGCCATCCTCATTAAAGAATAGAATATAATCATTATCCCTCGGCGTACAGTTTTGGTAGCTGTTATAAAGTCTGCTAGGAGAAATATCCTGTATCATAAGTCCTCCAAAATAATAAGTATAAAACAAGCTATTATGTTAGTGTGAGAATCATTCTCACATTTCTCATAGAATCATGCTTGCGTTAACAGTATAGCATATATAAAGCGGCCTTGTCAAATAAGAGATTTTACAACAATACCATACTATTAATAATAAAAGATCCAGTTTAAACCAGACCTTTTGCAAACTAAATCAGCTCCCTTACGGGAGCTGATTCTTTGCTGTATTGCAATTTATAATATTTGCGACGCACTGACGTTACAAATGCGGAAGCCATCTTCGGTATTGACAATATCAAAAGACTGAGCGATAACAGTATCTACCATGTGGTCATACTTTCCGGTCACAGTGAAGCTATCATCTGTAACTTTCGTAAACTGAAGCTCGTCCCAATGCCATGTGTCAGAATATGCAGCTCCTCTTCCGACTGAAAGAGCGTACAGTTTGCCTTCCTGTTCTATATAAATCGGACAATCTTCTTCAAGCATGAGATTTGTCATTTTGTCATATTCAGAACCGCTCAGCGTATTTGCAAGTGCTGCCTTAAGATCAGCTATGCTCTGATATTTGGAATCTGTCACGTGATAATAAGGACGTGTAGAATCTGCATTATATACATCGTTTTCATCAGTCTGTACCCAACCGCAGACCATTCCATCGTAAAGACTAACATATTCCTGAATGAGCTTCTTGGAGATCTCTTTCATCTGCTCTTCATCTAGAACAGCTGATGCGTCTGATGTCGCAGCGGTCGTTTGTGTTGCAGTAGTGATTGCCTCAGTAGTTGTCGCAGCCGCAGTGGTGATACTTGTCGATACTTCTGCTGCGGTAGTCGGCTGTGTTTCTTCAGTCGATACCGTTAAAGTGGTTGTTACCTTTGCTGATGAAGTTGCATTAGAAGAATCACTGCTGCTTGCGCCACATCCGGTCATTGATGCAGCAAGCAATGCGCTGAATATCATAGCAGTTATCATTTTTCTTTTCATAGTAATTACTCCTTTAATTCTTTTTGAATCGAATGTGATTATTGAGAAATCATAGGTTATCTACAAATGCATTATAGCATACCTTTATGTCTTTGAGTCTGAAATTACAAAATTGTAATTCCGGCAAGAATACAGACAGCTCACGGCACGCTGTTTCCCAGTAAACTCAACGAACAATATTATATCATTCCAACATTTTCATGTCAAGGCCATTAAATTCGAGACAATGATGATAAAAATGAGGATTACTTGTGTCTTTATGCTTTCTAAGATCACGAAAAATAAAAGCTGTACATACGAAGCAAGCCCCGGGAATTCCCGGGGCATTTCTATTATAATAGTGCTTCTATCAGTAGCTTATCATGATTATAAAGGTATATGGAGTTAATTATTGTATTCTTTTTTATTGTTAGATAAAACGTATCATATCAATTATTATGATAATTTGTAAGTATAATAAACCGTATTACCGTTAGAATTCTTACACTTCAAAGTCATAGTTCCATCATCTTTGGAAATGGTAAATGTTCCGATTTCATCTTGATACCAGTCTTTATCATCATCCAGTTCTTCATGTCTGTTACCATATACTGTTCCACTTGCGTAACATCCTTCGTCAGGCTTTTTATCATATTCGAATTTTAACTTCTTCCTATTAATTCTTGCAGCTATCGGAAGATTAAAATTTGATGCAACGCAAATCTTATCCTCACCATTTTTCGGAATACCGATATTTATTGTTCCGCCTTTTGAATCGGTACAAACATACTTGCTTTTTTGTGTAAAAGACGGTGCCTGTGAAACATTGATAGTTTGTATAGCCTTTTCTTTATAGTTCAGCTTGATAGTACCATTCTTTTTGTATCCAGATGTATTAACTCCGCCTCTGGCATTGACATATACGCTTACGACTTTAACTTTTCCGTATTCCTGGTATGAACCGCCGTTTCCAAGCTGATAACCATCGCTATTCAAACAGAGTGAAAAATTACTATTTGTAGATGATACACTGAATGGGCAATTATAAGTGAATGTAAAGGTATCCGACCTCGAAGCCATTATACCTATGCTAACTTTAGAAACCGAAGCCGTAATGTAAGGATTATCCTGATTAATATATACTCTATATATATTTTTCCCATTTTTATTTTGAAAATCGACGTATCCCCATCGGCTGCTTTTAACAGAATAAGCTGTATTCGAAGCAGGAATAGTGATTTTGAAACTATAACTATTTGGACGACTTACAGAGATCCACGAAGCAGAAACTTTATATGTAGATGCCAACGGATTGGTATATACATAGTTACCACCTTCAGCATTAAAATTCCTTGTTGTTTCTTTTGGAAACAATCCTGCATGAGAATTTGTGATCTTTACTGGACACATTACTGCTAAAAGTAAGAATGCGCAGAATATTGCCTGTATTTTTAGAATAAAAGATTTTGCCTTCATAGTAAAACGACCTTTCTTCGATTGTTATAACATTAACTCCACAACTGACATTATACCACTCCAACATTTTCATGTCAAGGCTTTAAACAGAGATAGAGTCAGCCAAAAATAATAAACATTCTTCTAAAAATATTGAATTGTAATTAATATGTTAATCTATTATAATTATTTGGTGTGCTGTTATAGCTAAGACAATTGATTTATCATACTATTAATGACGTGAGGTGTGAATGCTTATAGACAGAATACTCTTTTCATGAATAAGTCTTGTTTAAATATATTTAAGCTAATACCATAATCAATTCTTAGTTGCAGCAGCGTATAAATAACATAATATAGGAGATTTATAATGAAAAAGTGTATCACAAGAAGCATCTCATTAGTGCTTACATTACTAATGATGATAACGTTTGCCCCCCTCACCTTTATTACAAAAAATGCCAATGCAGCACCTTCAAATCAGACAGTTAATATTGCTGCGGGTTCAAAGACATTATATTGGGGCGGCTTTAACAAAACAAATATGCCCTCATTAAGCAAAGACAACAGTTCGATGATTACTAGTTGGTCTTTTAACGGAAACGATACTTTTACAATCAATATCAGTGAGAATACGTCCGTTAATTCAAGAACTGGACATATATATGCCAAGCAGAACGGTAAAACAATAGCTACATTTACAGTATATCAGGCTGGCAAGACACACGATCACTATTACGGAGATTGGACTATAACAAAGCAGCCGACTTGTACAAAGTCCGGTTCAAAATATCGTTGCTGCAAGAAGTGCGGCGCTTACGACTATAAGACTATTCCTCCAACCGGTCATACAACTGGCTCTTCTCAGATTGTAAGAAAACCTACTTGTACAAAGGAAGGCTTAAGAGCCGTATACTGCACAAAGTGCGGAACAATGGTTTCTTCATCAACAATCAAAAAGGTCCCCCACGCTTATTCCTCGTTCAAATTCAATAAAAGCACCGAAAAAGTCGAAGGTACATGCACTATGTGCGGTTTACTCGATAGCGATGTTACATACAAAGAATACCTAACAAACAATAATGTTTCCGATAATACAACTAATCGAAAGAATTATTTAGGGATCATTTATAACAAAAACAATCTTCCCAAGGGAGTAACTGTTGATCAGCTTGTAGAGTCACAAAGCAAATCTGGAAGCAGAAGTAAAATTCTTCAGAAATGCAGTACAGTTCTTGGCTTTACCGCAAATGCATTCACAATAGCATCTGAAAGTAATTATTCAAGCAATTTAGATGTTTATAGTAAACTCAGCGGAATTAAAGACGCTAAAAATCTGGTAACAACATGCAAATGGATTGGATATGCCTCTACTATAACTAGCCTTTTAGGCAGAATAGACGGAAAGTTTACTCCCGGAGATTGTGTGGCAATTATAAGTTCTGTTGCATCTTTAGGTGACTCTTTCGGTATATTCACATCAGCTTTATCCGGTATGCCTGACCTTATAGACAGAACAGCTAAGGCAGCAAACGCTCATTATAATACTCTGTACTTTGATGCTGCCATGGATTATTCTTTAACTATTAATGGCACTACTAAAATGCTTTCAGATGTTACACTTTACGAAATATACCAGTATCCTGATAAAATAAAGGATGCTTGCTATAATATCAACTTATCTAAAAAAGCTGCAAATAACATGTATGAGTTCCTTAGAGATTCAAAGACTTCTTATATCGGCTATATAATAAATAATCCTAGTTATTCCGGAAGTTATGTTTCATATTGTCAGTCTTATATTGCAAATAAGTAATATATAACAATTAATGAAATAGTGACTCCACTGATAATTAGTAACAGTTCCATTGAGTGAGTACTATTGAGCTATCTATAAACTGAAAATACAAATCAAGCCCCGGGGAATTCCCCGGGGCTTATTGTTTTGACATTAATATATTTCTCTTTCAAGGACATCAAGATGTCGACTGTAACGTTTAGGTATATTAATACCCACAATATAACCGATAGAATGAAGAAAGTTTGATATAACAGCAAATCCGTCCTTGTAAAAAGCCTCTATGCGTTTATCCTTGAAAGGAATCGGTAATTTCAGATACAGTCTTTTTCTTATATTCTCTTATTCCCATAAATGCGGATATAATCATAACGATAGCACCTATGTACATTACCTTTTCTGCTCGTGTTTTCATAGCTCTTTTCGCTGCATCAAATATAAACACATCAGGATCATTCGGATCAACTTTTATCGTATATTTTTCACCTTTACGGAATTCATCATCGGATGAAATAGAAATATACGACTTTTTTTCATAGATCTGTCCGTTCACTTCATAAGAGAACACAGGATAGGACATTTCATGTGATCTTCCAACTCTTGTGGCAATTTTTGAGGTATCTACTCTGATACAATCCGCACTTACTTCAAGAGTACATCTATCAGACATTTTCCTGATTTCTGAATATGAACGTATACTTGTGCACAATAATATCAAACCAAAGAAAAACAGTACCAATATCAAAATAAACTGTATTTTCCATGGAACAGGTTTCCCGTTCTTTCTTATAGTCAGCATAGTATTCTTAACTCCTCAACGCAAAATCTTATTTTGTGATTCTGACATAATACTTCGTATCGTCCTGATGATGAATGTATCCACCGTTGTTCAGCATTATTCTGAGTGAAGCAGGGTTATCCCTGTTCACACGCAGGTATATCTCGTCTTCAATAACAGAATCCCTTATCTCATCGAGGAGCAGTTTCAGTCCACGTGTACCGTAACCTTTTCCGCGGTACTCCGGAGCGATATAGTAGCCGATGTGTCCGGCGCCTTCAACAAGAGACTGGCAAAGGTTGTGCCTGAAATGGAAAGTACCCACGATGTTGTCATCATCCCAGAGGTAGTAAATTATCTGCGGTACATATCTTTCCGGCAGCTTTTCACCCTTTGACTGTGCTATTATGGTTGCAAGAGCAGTATCAAAATCCTCTCGGCTTATATCAGGATAGTCGTTGAGGAAGCCGTTTTCATCCGCAGGGATACTGCGCTGGAACAGCCATTCTTTTTCTATGTCCTCATAGTTTGCAGGTTTTATATACAGCATATTTACCTCATTTCAGTATCATCATTTTCGGTCCTGCAAAAAATCCATACTCAGGCCGAAGAACTCCTGGAAATTGCTCATCATAGCCGGATGATCTCCCTTTGAAAAGAGATGCATCCTTCCGTTATTCAGTTCTCGGAGCATATCAGCATAGATCGTTTCGTAGTAATCATCGGAGACGCTATACATGAACTTATCCTCTTTGCTTCCTGTGAGGAGAATATCTGCGCAGAGCTCGCTCAATTCCCTGTGAAAAAAGTGTCCGTTATTATTCTGATGCTCTATTATCGCAGCAGTATCATTGTCAACTATCTGCTCCCAGTCTGAGCCGTGCATGTATTCGTAAAAGCCTCGTGCGCCCGGATCGTTTTTCGCAGCTGCACGGTCTTTCATAAGATTTTTGGTGAATGCAGAATTTGCGGTTTCGCCTTCAAAGCTGTCTGCTATTACCTTCCGCACAAGTTCAGGAGCTTCAAGGGCAGCATTGATAGCTACGATAGCTCCCCCGCTGCTTCCGATAATATCCACATCGGTATACTGTTTCATTTTCAGAAACGCAATGACCTGCTGCGCTTCATAGAACCAGAGGTCAGCCGGAAATGTCTCCAGCCTGTCCGATTTTCCGTGGCCTAAAAAATCAATAAGAATCACTTTGAAGTCTTTGGTGTACGCTTCCGAAACCTGCTCATACATTTTTGAAGATGCTGTGTTTCCGTGGAGGAAAAGCAAAGGCTGTCCGGAGCCTTTTTCGGAATAATACACCTGTTTGCCATCAAAATCAAAACAGCTCATTTTTACACGCCTCCTGAGTACAGTTTATCTCATTTGCTGCTTCTGGCGAGAATTTCTTCGGTAGATACGATAATAAATCCGTTGTCGCCGTACATTGACATTGCGGCTTTGTTCACATCAGCAACGTGAAGGAATATCCTGCCGGCATTTCTTTTTTGAAGATATGATACAGCATACCTGAGCAGTTTTTGACCGTATCCCTTGCCGCGATATTCATATGCTACGAACAGGTCATCAATCTCATTGCCGTATACAGCCACTGAACCAATCAGGTGTCCGTTTTCTTCAAGGATGAAAATGCTGCCTTGATTGCTCAATAGCTCGTCACTGCTCTTGCAGCATTCACGGCGCATTCCGAGAGAAGCTCGCATTTCACAGAAGCTGTCCTCATATACTGTCTTGTATTCAGGATAATCGGACATTTTATAGTTCCTCAGCTGAATGCTCTCGCTTATCAGACCGCCGCGGTATTCCATTTCATGAACAAAAAAGCTCATACGATCTCCTTTATACGGTTATCTCAATAAGATTACCCTCGATAGACGCAATACAGCTTTCATAATATCCGTCACAGGTAGTACGCGGACCGCTTTTTACTTCGTATCCGGCTGAACGCAGGCGCTCGGTCAGCTCATCGACTTTCTCCTTGCTGCCGACACTGAAAGCAATATGAGCATAGCCTGTACGTGCTGCTGCTTTATCCGTGTCCAGCACATCTGGTCTGTTCATCAGTTCAAGCCGCGAGCCGTCCCCGAAGCTGATGAAGTAAGACCTTAAACCTGTCCTTACATTGTGGTAGCCCTCATTTGAGTGACCTTCCAGAAACTCCACGAAAAATCTTCTTGCAGCTTCCAGATCATTCACATACATTGCAATATGTTCTATCCGCATAGTTTCCTCCGTTGTTTATCAGATGGGCTTTGGGTTATCTACCGTGGTTTGGGTCTTGTGCCCTTGCACCTGCGGTCATACGCTTTATCAGAAGTCCGCCGTTCTCCCTGAGCCATTTATGCCATTTGTCATAGTCCGGAAATAACCGGTATATTTCAGCATAAAAATCCTTCGAGTGGTTCATATGCAAGCGGTGACAGAGCTCGTGTACCACAACAGAATCAAGGACTTCCCTTGGTGCAGCCATAAGCAGGCAGTTAAAGTTTAGGTTGCCTTTTGAGGTACAGCTCCCCCATTTTGTACGTTGATTGCGTATAGTTATCCTGCCGTATGTTACACCCAGCTTTTCAGCGTAGAACTTCACACGTTCAGGAATAACTTCAAGTGATTTCTGAGCCATATCACGTATATCCTGCTCTGTGAACGGTTCAAGCTTTTGAAGTTCACGGTTATGCTGTAACACTTTTGCAGTGTGAGTCTGTATCCATTTCTCGCTCTTTTCAATGAAAGCGATAATATCTTTGTTTGAACAGCGTAGTGGTGCTCTCACAATGAGATGGCCATCATCAGCTATCTGTAAGGCAACAGTTTTGCGCCGGCTGCGAATCATCTCCGCTGTACCCAAAATTTCATTTATATCAGACATATTTTGCTCCGGTAATTTGATAACAGATTGTTTGATTACGAGTATATTACCACATATCGACTAATATGTCAAGTACAGTAAGTCCGTGGACAGATTGAACAGCACAGAATCCGGAAGTAACAAATTAATATGAAGCTGTTACTAAACTATATAGTTGCTTGATTATTAGAACCGTATCTTCCGCAATTAAAGAACTCCAGCCCCCTTTCGGGAGCTGGCAAAATACTATATTGCTATTTATAAGGAATTCTTTCAGGTGAACATCAATTGTGTTGTCGTAAAATGACGACCAATTTCCGGCAATTCTCACACCAACATCTTCAGTATACTTTAATTGTCCGTTTTCAAATACTTGAATATTGCAAGGACGTTCCCATTCTTTTCCTTCTTGATTATAGTTGGTAGGATGCTGGGTACTCTGAATGCTCAAGTTTGGATCAAAAGAATCACTGTTTTTCCACTGATAATACTGATCACCAACAGAATAGATACCATCTGAACCATCAAAAAGATTATCACTATCAGTTGAAAGTGCTATTACACGCATATCCATATAATATGGCGCTATTATATTGACGAAATAGTTATTGGTCACAACTCGGCTGTATGCACCTGTATCATCCTTACATACTGCTCGTACAACAATACCTTTATCAACATTGTAATCCGGAGCAGAATAATCTCTTAAAGTAATATCATCAAATGCAGAAATAATGTTAGAATCGTTTGTATTATCATAGATATGTATGCTATCTGTGTACTCAAGCTCAGTACCAGATGTACGCGGATCAGAGCCGTCAAGCGTATACAGGATAGTATTACTGTTTGAGTCGGAAAGCATCAAATCAAATTCCCTATCATAAAATCCTCCATTGACCGAAAACACTGGTTCTGCAACAATTACTGAGGCTCCATTATTTGAAATGCCCGGAGTCGGAACAGTCCGCGATAATGATGCTGAACCATCAGGGAATCTGCTGTAAGTCACATCTGTTTCAAGAGCCGGAACTTCTACGGTATCAATACTCGTACCATCAGGTGCTGTCAGATAAATCGTCTCTCCAGATGAACTAATGTTGAAATTTGCATGTAGTTCACCATCATTTGAATTTGTTTTATCACAAAAGATAATACAATATCCTCCAGCTGCTAATTCCGCATCGTTGTCAAATGAAAACTTGTACTTATTTTGGGAACCATTAGAAACACCAACGCCACTTAATTCAACAGCCGATTCACTAGCATTGTAAAGCTCAATCCAGTCTGGAAAATCTCCCTTTTCGGCTTGAAGGCAGGACTCATTCGATGCACACACTTCATTTATAACCAATCCCGAATAAACATCTGTCGCCTTTAATGTTATTATGTCAGCACACATTGCCCATGGAAATGCTGTAACGACTACACTTAATGAAATAAGTATAGAAACCAATCTTATTTTCATATTACATCTCTCCCCTTTTTTCTTACTAAAAATAGAAGTATATGAAAGCAAGCATGAACGTAAGATGGATATACAATCTCAAAACTGTCTTTTCAAATTCCCAAAACATAACCGATAGAAGGCACAGCAGACAGACAAAACAGCATTAATAAAACCAAAAAAGCCTGAGAAAACAGGAGTATTAACTAATGTATTCCAAAAGAAATTCAAAGCAACGCCTTATACCATTATTATGCGTATTATTGTTTCCCAAGCTGTTTGAACTCGCTGCCAACCTTTTTTCTGTTGACAGTTGCACCACGGAAGAAACGGTACATATATGCCGCTGGTATAAGCAGTTTACTCTTTTTGACCCACGGAACAGAGCCTTCAAGGAAGCTAATCGGTGGGAAGAAACGATATAATAAGTATCTGAGCTTAGAACCGTTTCCGCGATACTTTACTCCGTTTTTAACGACATTATCTATATTACCATAAGTTCCCGACATAACATAGTAGTCAATAAGCTGTTTATCATCAGGTGTGAGCTGCTTCAACGATAATAATTTCATAGCAAGTTCGCGGTTATTACGCTCAAAGTCCGCAATACCAAGTTTATCAAGTTCTGCGTTAAGATAATCCCAGTCGAGGGACTCTTTGAATTTTCGTAGGAATATATAAGTATCCACAAGTGAACGAACACCTGTACCGCCACCTGAGAAATGCTTGTATTCGTGTGCCATCATAAACAGGTAAAAGTCCTCATTACTGAAATGATATCCATACTCTCTGTCCTCATCGAGGATAAGCTTGTTCTTTACGTCCTTGAAATACGGATAAAGATTTCCGATATGAGTAGGACTGAAAAGTCCGCTGTGCATCTCAAAATTCAGGACAGGCTCTTTAAAGTAGACATCGTGATTACCCTGACCGAAATGCTCGCAGACATAGCCGGAATTGAGGAGAATATCGCGTACCTCAGTCATTTTGTCGCTGTCAACGAGAATATCATTGTCCGCCATCTGTCTCATACCGAGCTTTGGATACCAGTCATGGAGCAGAGAGCCTTTAAGCGGCATATACCATATCTTTTCTTCTTCGAGCTTGCGAAGTATCGTTCTGCGCTCGGCGTCAAGGAGGATATTCTTGCGGATAGCCTTTTCCTTTGCCTGTGTGAAGTCGTTATCCTTAACGCCTGCCGATTCAAGTGCATAAGCAACACAGGCAGTCAGGATATGCTTCTGGCAGACCTCAAACAGCTTCGGCAGATCAAGGCTGTCGATACGCTCCTGTCTGGGCTTTTTATTATTGATCGCGCAGGCTGTTAGATATATCATATCAGCCGCGTTTTTGCGGAATTCACGCTTTTCCATTTTCAATCACTCCGTTTTCGGTAAATTGCATTATCCTGTCGCATATATCAAGTGCGGCAGGGCGGTGTGTAACTATTACTACGGTCTTGTCAGTCATATTTTTGAGGTTTTCAAGAACCTTTCGCTCGGTAGCCTCATCAAGAGCGGAAGTTGCCTCATCGAGCAGCAGTATCGGACATTTCGAGAATACCGCTCTTGCTATTGCGATACGCTGCATTTGTCCCTCTGAGAGACCTGTTCCGCGCTCACCGAGAAGAGTATCCACTCCGTCATCAAGCTCGTTTACAAACTCGTCTGCACAGGCTAATTTCAGGGCGTTATTTATACGCTCATCATTATGGAGTTCAGACTTGTCCGCAAAGCAAACTACCTCGCGGATAGTTCCGCTCATAAGCTGATTGCCCTGCGGAACATATGCGAAAAGACGGTGGAACTTCGCTGAGAGCTCTTCGGTATTGCCGGTATTATCAGTTATATAACGTCTGCCGCCGTCGAGCTTGTAAATGCACATGAGTAATTTAAGGACTGTTGATTTTCCGCAGCCGCTGTGACCGGTGAACGCCACATACTGACCCTTTTGAATCTCAACGCTGATGTCTTTAAGAACAACAGGCATAGCATCTTTATTGAGCTGACGAACACTGTCGCCTGACGGATAATAGGCAAACTCAGCGTTTTCAAGTCCCATAGAGTTGAAGCTGTTACGGTAATAGTCAAGCATTTCATCAATATCCATAGGCTGAACATCGCTGTCGTTCTCGAATTCTTCTATCTCCATAAGACGTTCCGCGCTTGCCGTCATAGCGTAGAACTTCGGCAGATAGCCCGTAATATTGGCAAACGGCGACTGTATCTGCGATATGAGCTGTGTAATAGCGGTGAGCGTTCCGTAGCTAATAGCTCCCGTAAGAATGCCGTAGCCGCAGTATATCACTCCACCGACATACATTCCCTGCATACCTGTCTGAAAGCCAATATTGCAGAAGTTCGAGAAGCGGACGCGCTTCATTCGCGTATCCTTATGGTCGCACATCTTGTCAAGTGCTTCAGCTTCGGTCTGCTTTTCGGCTGCAAAGGAGCGTATCATCATCATACTGCCAAGACGTTCTTGGAGAAATACTCGGAGCTTTCCGTCGCGCTCCTGAATGTTTTTGTGGAGTTTTTTCAGCACCTTTCGGAAACCATAAGTTGCAAAAAACAGGACTATTCCGACTGGGAGAAGAACAAGTGCAAAGCGGTAGTCGAGTACTAACATCATTGCCATTGCGCTTACCATTTTCACGGCCATGCCAGTAAGTCCCGGCAAAATCTCAACGCAGTTCTGAGCAACGACTACCGTGTCATTTGTGAGACGGTTCAGCCATTCGCCTGAGTGTACAGCGCTGACCGTTCCGAAGTCCTTAGTGAGGATATTGTTGAGCAAACGCTGCTTGAAAAGGTTTTCGAGCGAGGCGCGGGAAAGCTCTTCCAACCAGCGAATTATAGCCCTCATAGCGACCTGTGCAAGTACGAGAAGAATGATGTACAGGACGTTCAGCTTGAAGCCGCTCCTGTCGCCGTCAACGGCATTGTCAACGATATTTCTCAGCAGAAGGGCGTACAAAACTCCGCTCGCGCCGTTCAGCGCCTGCACTATCATCAACCACAAAATGCTCCATTTTTTCTTGCCAGTGACCGAATAAAGCCATTTTACTGCGTTATTCTTCATCTTTTTACTTTTCTCTTCAACCATTTTGGAAAAGCCTTTGCTTTTAGAACAAGTTCTCGAACAGGGAAAAAATCGCACCATAAGTGAACATATAGCCTGTACTTCCAGTCGTTCACAGAAATTTCCTTACCATTGCGGACAACTGCTGTCAGTACGCCAATAATATGTCTGTCACGGATACCATACTCCTTGATCCAGCGGTTATCTCCGCAGATAACGTAATCGTTTTTACGGACTTTGAGGATACGGTGGAGTACATACTGTCCGCTGTCTCGCTTGTAAAGCGGAACATCGTACTTTTTTAGTCTGCCGTGAACAGGCTTAATAATGAGCAGGTCTCTGTCCTGTTTTATGAGCGGCATCATGCTGTCGCCCTTGTTCGTATAGATGAGCTTCCCGTTTATGGCAAGCTGTTCCTCGAATGTGGATTTATTCATCTATCGCTCCGATTTTTCTTAGCTGGTCGATGATCTTCTTGACATCGCGCTCCATAGCTTCTTTCGGTCCGTCATACTTCTTCTGCATTTTAGCAACGATCTCAGCTTCAGTAGTCTCATTTTCAAGGCATGTTATTATAAATCCGGCAGTCTCGTTGCTGCGTACAAGTCCCGAGAACTTGCTTGCTCCCGTAGAAACAAGAAGCTTCTGGTCGCCGTCATCGTGTGTTAAAAATGCTTTATTGAGTTTCATAATATCAACCTTTCATTGTGTTGTATGCGACTTCTGCCGCTTCAATATCCATATTGCATGCAAGCTTATATAGCTCAACGCTCGTCGCCATTTTGTCAACCAGCTTCAGAGTTTTTGCCATTTGTATGGGATCCTGTGGACGGTAAACCTGCTGCAAAAGCATTGCATATGCTTCCGATTTATCAATGCGTACAATGATATTGTTCTCTCCGCGTGTAAGTATACAAATTGCTTTCAGCGGAACTGACATATTACAGCCAAGATGGTGTTTGCCATTATATGGTGTACCATAGGCGATAACTCCGCTGTCTGTGATTTTCAGCATTGGCTTGTCATCGTTGACCATTACAGCCTTGTCGCCGAGATACTCGCGCCAAAGAGCTGTATGTGTGGATTTTCCAGTTCCTGACTTAGCTGTGAAGAGAAAACCATTACCGTCAACTTCTATGACAGAACCGTGGAATACTACCGTATCGAAGGCTGGCATTTTTTCGGCTATCTTGCGATACACAGCTGTTTCTTCCAACAGAGCATCAGAAAAATTCGGAGACTTCTTTCCCTCATAAGCATACTCGGAATCAGACTTTTGTTTCTCAGCAATTATATCCTTTGGAATGGTACATACTGAAAAATCCGCTGATTCATCCGTAAGATAGTCCTTGCAGTAATCGTGAACTTTTTCATATATAGAGGTCACCTCGATGACCTTTTCTGCCATTTTATATTTCTTCGTCATCATCTTCGGCTTCCGAATTCCCTCCCTTTAAAAGATTATGCATAGCGTATTCAGTTTTCAGGCAATGGTATTCATAGCATTTCTCAAACCACCCGGGGCAACCGTTTTTATAATACGGCGTACACTCAGGCAGGAAGGGGCACTTCGCACACTTTTCATCGACCTTTGGAGCTGCACTCAACTCATCAAACTTTGACTGATCTGTCACGCCGTCAAAGATATTGCCCCAGGTATGCGCTTCAGGCAGATGCTCACAGTTATTGAAAACGCCATTTGGAGTTATAACAATACTTTTGTCCATACCATCAGCCATGCAGCTGTTAAGCCTAAGGCGAGTTTTAGTACTGCTTTCAGAAGACATTGGAATACCCAAGAGAGTAATTATTTCATTCATCTCGAAAACTCGTTTATAAAGTTCAATACACCTTTCACTTTGTTGTACCTGATAAAGCGCCGCAATATAGAGAGAAATATTTCTCATATCGCTAAATTCAGTTTTTATCTGCTGTAAAAAAGCAGGAATACGTTCAATATTATCAAAATCCACATTGACTCGCAGATTAAGCTTTATGCCTTCATCTGCAAGATAATGGATCGCTTTCATAACAACGTCATAGTTGTGCTTTTCGGGAGCATAGTAATTCTTACGAGACGTGTAGTCCTCTTTTGCACCGTCAAGCGAGACCTGTACCTTTTCAAGATGCCAGAGTTCCTTTGCTTCGTGTGCGAGTTCTTTCGTCATCAGACTTGCATTGGTAGTCATTTTGGATCTGTAAGGGACATTTCGATCTTTTAAAGCCGTGCAGATCTGACGTATAATTTTAACATTTGCAAGCGGCTCTCCGCCGAACCAATGAAGCTTTATCTTATCATCGTGACGCGTTTCGCATATAAAATCAACTAGGCGATCAGCAGTCTCAGGTGACATTGTCTTTACTTCATAGCCTTCTTCATAGCAGTAAACGCACCTTGCATTGCAACCGGTTGTAGGAAGAATAATATATGTGCCAAGACCTTTTTTCTGCCCAGACATAGTTTTGAGAAGGTAAACGACTTGCTGATATTGCTTTACTTCATCATAATCAGTTTCGACAAGATATCTTTTCTTAGCCAGCTCTATTAGTTCATTCTCTTCAACATAGCTGTATTCTACTGATTCTTTAATATTAATTATAGCAGAATATTCTCTTTTCGTCAACTCTATGACTTCTTTAGTCATCGTATTTTTTATAAGAAATCTTCCATTTTCTGCAAATAGATATGAATTCAACGAAAGCCTGTATTGAGCAATTTTTGAAAGTTGCTTCTTGTATATTATCTTAGCCGCATTTTCAGCGCCATTCTTAATAATAATCATATTTCACCTTTTAGTGTTAATAGTGATAGGAGCGATAAGGCTGTACGACCTTACAGCCGTACAGCCTTATTCGTTTAGAATTTCTACAGATGATTAGTCATTGCCTTCATCATACGTCGGGCAAGATGTTGTAATAACATCCTCTGCATCGAACTTAACAATCTCAAGCTCAGCTTCTACATACTTTGCCATTGGGGAAACACCTCCATTCATATAATAGATCGATCTATGTAATGAATCGGGTGTTAGAATGACACTCGATTATTACCAGAGTAAAAGTAAGGTTATGTCGGCAGCTGTCCTCCAGCAACCTCTTCAGTCAGGAACTCAGCAAAAACTCTATATGTAGCACCGTCCTCATCAGTGTAAATCACGTAAGGCAGTACATACCACTTATCGCCAGCAGAAACATTGCTCTTATTCCATGTGTAGCTTGCAGTCTTGCTGTTGCCGGGATCCTTGGTGTTACCCTTGACATATACACCGTCAACCTGCTTGTTCTTATTTGCGATGAGGTCGATTGTTGAGAATGTAGCTATCTTGGTCTGATCATTTGTAGCTAACAGACCATACTGGTTTATCGTGCAGCCATCGGGAACGATCATGCTGCTGTTGAAAGTGAGCTTATTGTTATCCTCGTCATAATTAGTGGACTTGACCTTTGCATGACCGAGTTCAACGTCCTCAAATACTGCATTGCCGTCACTAACTGTTGCCTTCACGATATCGCCGTAAACTGTGTAGCTATTTCCGTCAATCGTGAAGCATACATACGGTACTGCATACCATGCATCGCCGTTTGGAACAGAACCCTTGTTCCATGTGTAGCTTGCAGACTTGCTGCCGCTGGAAATCTCCTTGGTGTTAGCCTTGATGTAGATGCCGTCAGTGAAAGTGTTCTTCTGGCTGAGGTCGCACTTGGTGAGATCAAACTTCTTGGTAGCATCAGCGGTAGCAACCAGACCATACTGCGTCATAACAGCGCCCTCCGGAATGCCCATATTCGTGCGGAAAGTCAGCTTGGAAGCATCAGCATTGTAAGAAACGCTCTTCACATCTGCAAGTCTTCCGGAAATAGCAAACTCATCAACTACCCATTCAACCTCAACAGAGCCGTAAAGACCGTTCTCTGCTCTGCCGACAACTGTCAGCTTGTAGGTGCCGCCTGCGTCAACGGTGGTATCGCCGAGAACATAGAAGGCGTAATCACCATAGCCATTGACAGTAACTGTTGCCTGAGCATAGCCGTTGGCATAGATCGTATCCACGTGGATGTCGTCTTCGGTAAGCTCATTAGCGTCGCCATTGATGACCCAAGGCTTTATGACAGAACCTGTGAAGTTGCCTACACCGTTAACTGTTAATTCATACTCGCCGGGTACGCTTGCAGCAGTATCGCCTGTTACAACATAGTCGTATTTTGCTCCCTGAGTGAGCCCATTGCCATAGAAGGATACATTGACATCGGGTCTTTGGATACTGCCATTATAAGCGAATTCATTCCCGCCGTTGAGGGATACGTTATCATCTGTCAGCTCATAAGGCTTGATAGCATAGGGAAGAGTAAGCTCGAATGCTTCATCATCAGAATACTCGTTGTCGCCGTTCACATCAACGTAAATCGTGTGGAAAGCAACATATCTGCCGGCATCATGCGGTGCATATTCGTTAATATGTGTGTTGCCCTGCCAATCAACTTCCGGATCACCAAATACATCAGCGCGAGAGTACAGGGTATTCTCGGACTGCTCCCACTTGACATCATCAAGCGTCACATAGGTGCCAGCCTGCTTATCGGAACCGTCATAGACAAAGCTCGGCACGACGGAATCCCAGCGCCAGTCGTAGTTACTGATTTCGTCCGGATTTTCAACGAGATTGCCGGTTCCCATATCGTAAGCTCTGCACTGATTATTCAGCTCAGCAACAACAAGTTCGCCGTCTTCGTCGCAGAAGCCGTCGTCCAGTGTACAGGTGCGGATAAGCTGATTGCCCTCGACCTTGTAGCTGTAATTATGCTGATGCTCATAGAGGTCAGCATTAACATTGCTTGTTACCTTAAATGTGTAGGTGTAAGTTGTAGCATCATTAGCCGTAGTCTTAGTCTCGGCAGCCTCGATAGGCTGACCGTCCTCATCTGTAAGCACGAGCTTAGCATTACTTGTGAGCGTTACCTCTGTGCCGTAGTAATATCTGCCGTCGCCATTGCCCCAGTCATTATCGAAAGCGGTTTTTTCAGTAATGCGTGAAACATCCGGAGTCTCCTGATTCTCATCATCATCGTACCGTGTGTTATCCGAGAACCAATACTCCTCAAAGCCATGTTTTACGTCATATCCCGGCATTGTGAATGTGTAGGTAAATGTGCCGTCAGCGTTCTCGGTCTCCTGCAGGTCAGGAATCTCCACGTCATGACCGTCATTGTAGTTGAACCATGACTTGCGAACGGTTGTCAGAGTGACAGGCTCGTCTGCCTTAATGGTGATATTACCCTCCCAGTCTTCGAGGTCTTCCGCGTCAAGAGTTCTGGTGCTGCCGTTCTTGTTGACATACTTTATGTAGGTCAGATCGTCAGCAGCGATCTTGCCGGTCGTTTTTGCAGCCGCGCGTTCTGCAACAGCAACATTGATGTTCATGCCGCCGATCTGAACAGCGCCGCTGCCTGCGCGATAAAGAGGAGCCTCCTCTTGCTCAGCTGCATTATAAGGCACAACCGTGAAAGTGATCGGCAGCTCATATGTGCCGTCCTCGTCCTCGTCAGCTGCTGCGTCAGCGCCGTCAACTGAGATAGTCGCAACGGTGAAAGCGTTTTCTTCATCATACTGTACGACCTCAAGACCCTCGTCGTCAAGACCGAGATACGCAAGAGCCTTAGCCTTTGTGAAGGCTGCATCGCTCTTTACGGTAATGATCGTCTCGAAGGACTGCTCGTCCTCAGCGTAGAGGTTTATCCGGCAGCCGTCCCGAATGCTGTCGTCTGTTTCAGTGTAGAAGTTTACCTCCTGCTGCGCCGACGTCAGCTCCGCTTCTTCCCATTCAAAGTCAGGGGTGAGAGTAGCGGTGTCGGTGCCTTCGTTGGTGCCGCCGTCCTTGGTATAGGCGGCAAGGATGATGTCGCCTGCTGAGATATCTATACTGCCGCTCTGCTTTGAGCCGCTCGCGGTGACGAGCGAATCGCCGTTGACAAGAATGCCGAATATATCAAAGTTGGCTTCAGAATCAACTGTCCAGCCCAGTGTGCCGGCGGTCGTCGCTCTCATCGCAATATAAGTCGCTGAGTCACCAATTCCCTGATTCGTGCTGGTCAGTACGCCTTCAACTTCATTAAAAGCATAGAAATTGGTGACTAAATAAACGTGAGCCTTGGCACTCGAGCTATCGATATCCACTTTTCGAACGACGCAGTCTTCCTCAAGTTCATACTTACCGTCAACAATATCTTCGTTTCTGTAATCTGTTCTGTTTATGAAGAGAAGTCTATTAGTAGTGTCCCCATAGTTTATTGTTGTGCCTGCGGGGAGGAACATTCCCGCTGCGAGGTCTGTGGCGTTTATTTCGGACGGTATTACAGTAGCCGCCTTCTGCTTCATTTCCAGCTTTGCAGCCGTGTAAGCATTGTACAGGTTGTCATAAGCGTCGTTTACAGCTTCTTCTCCGGCGTCTTGAGGAACATTGCCAGCATCGTAATAAGCATATATCAAATCCTCGAATGCCTCTGGGTCTGCCTCATTGAGATCCTCAGCGTTGGATCTAAGCCATGAATTTACCTCAGTAAGCAGATCCTCCAAGTCATCATAGGTATGCCCGTCCGCGTGTGCAACAATGCCCTTGCCTCCTGTCAAAAGGCCTCCTACGTTCGCAGGCATAGCGCCTGCTACAAGAGCGAGTGAAAGCGCTCCTGCTGCTATTCGCTTCCATGTGTTGTTATTAGATTTTTTCATATGCTCGTTCCTCCTTTAAGAAATTGAGACATTATATTTAAAGCGGTCATCTTTAGCCACTTTATTGACATAAATGCACAAAAGCGCACCCCATGAGATACTATCATCTCATAGAGCACGCTTTTAAACGCCTTTGTTCAGTTGTGAGGGCGCAGTTAAGGTATGTATGTATGTATGTATGTATGTATGTATGTATGTATGTATGTATGTATGTATGTATTAAGTGTAGTGCGACCTTGCATACCTGTCAAGCCCTTTCATAAAACATATATCGCTATATGTTTTTAATATAGATTTATTATATCACCTGAACTTTCAAAAATCAAGGGATTTCATAATTATTTAACAAAGTAATACAAATCGGTGAATCGTGTTCAACTATACGATTTGTAAATACGTTTCCAAAACCTGCAAAACTAAAACAAATTTGCAAAATAACGCTGTTTCGATATTTTTGGTAGTTTTACTCTCAAAATCAAAACTGTAACAGCCGTGTGATTAAAAGTTTTTTCTAAATAAAAATTGCTTTTTTATCCACAAAGTATCCTCTGCATTAAAACTGCACCAGCTCCCGTAAGGGGGCTGAGATTGTTATAAAAAAAGTGCCAGCTCCCTTTCGGGAGCTGGACTGATACTATATTTCTATTTTTAGGTCTTCTTTCAGGTATACATCAATGGTCTTGTCTTAGCCGCCGGAAGCCTCTGCGCAATATTTAAGGATGAATGCTGCATCAATTGCTTCGATATTTTCCTTATTCCATAACAATCATACAATATTAACGAAGATCAAATCTCATATTTTCATATCCAGGTGCAAATCTATAATCGAGATTACCTACAAATTTCGCATTTTCTGGCAGATTTAATGTCCAATCTATTGCATCCTTCAATGGCCAATTCTTATGAAGTTCCAGTGTATTAAGTAATGAGTTAAGGAAATCTTCAGAACCCTCAACCGCACGTTTGAATCCTATTGAACATTTTGCGCCCATTTCAATAGCTGCATCTACACAGCTATAACAACTTTTTCCATCTCTATCTTTTGTTGCTGCTCCAAAACATGAACCAAAGTATACGAGCTGCAAACTATTATTGCGTTTATAAAGCGAAATTTCCTTCGCTGTTATTGTTATAGTATGTTTTCCCTTACTAGTGTCGCTGTAAAAACATCCAGGATCTCCATGTCCATGAATGACTACTGCAGCACTGTTCTCAAACTTATTCTTTATTTCTTCTTTTGACATTTGCAGATAGTTATTAGGTGTGTCATTATAAAAAATAGCACTATAACCAAGTCTGTCAAAAATAGCCTTGCTACTTCTATCTACCGCCCTATCCTCATAACTAAGAGGAGTTGTAGCACATAGCGCAACATTTGTTTTGGCCGGAATCAGATTCCAATTATCATTATTTCGTGCTGTGCTATGTTCCCATATCTGAATAACAGCCCCAGATGCCATAGATGAACTTGTTACCTCTAATACTTCTTTTCCGCCGCTAGCCCAAGTTCCGATCTCATAACCGCCACCTGAAGCCGGAGTAATGGTATATCTCTGTTCTGCAACATAACTGCTACAATCTAACCATATTTGCAAATCTGTTCCATTTCTCTTTGAAGAATCCAAATCATTGAGATCCAACATACAGTTATTATACTGACCATGCATAGCTTGAATTGTATAATAACCGCCGTAATAATCATGGTATTGAATCTTGAATTTCTGGTTTCTGTTACCATTGTATGAATATTGAATAACCGGTGTACCATCTGATGCCTGATTATTATATACATCCATGAATAACCCGCTATGCACATTCTGAATATAGTAAATTCCATCTGGGAACCTGCTTGCTGCCTCCGCTTTCATCGCCGTTTTATCAGGTAACAAAGATGTTGCAGAAAACAAGGTCATAGCAGATAAAGCAATTGCTGCTACTTTCTTAGAAAAATGATTATTTGCTTTACGTAAAAACATGTAAAATGCCCCCTTAAAATAATATAGTTGTGAAAAGTGTATTATTACTATCTGCAGATTTGCAATAAAGAACTAAGCAATATGGTATTCACTAACCACAGTTACTGCTACCATGGTTTTATAATATAACATTTATAAATGAATGTAAAGATTACATTTGTCATTTTATCAGTGACAAATGTAATTATTTTTACAGACAACCTCGTAAATATCCATTAATCGACAATACAACTTTCAAGCGCTGAAAATCCACAAGGCGTTAAACACTATTCGAATAATATCAAAACAACCTGCTCCACTTAATTGGGGAGCAGGTTGTTTTAATTCTAAGCTCTCTTATTTTCAGAACTTCTTTCAGGTATACATAGATTATCTTGTCGTATTACTTAACAAGCACAAACCCAACGAGAGCACTTGCCGTATTTTTGTTTTGTCAATTAAAAAATGAACCGTATTTTCAAAGTTAGTCTTCAAAACTGGACTCAAGATAATCGTTTATTTCTTTTATCCACGAATTGTTATCGTTCTCAAGGAAACTGATGAAATTGGTGCTTCCTGATACCTCATCACCATTATCCATCATTTTTACACGTTCACGCATTTCAAGATAGCTGCGCTTGAATATCTTTGAGCACAACTCATTGATCTGATCTGCATGTGCATCATAGCTACATTTTCATTCATGATAAAAGCCACGGATTCTTTCCGATATATCGTGAAATGCAAGACCTGTTGCTCCCAGAACGTCCAATACTGTCAGTGAGGGGTCACCCTCTCGTATACGCATAGTGCGGCGTATCTCCTTTGGAATCACGACACGTCCGAGGTCGTCTATCCTTCTTACTATTCCAGTTGCTTTCATTTTATTACCTCCCAAAATCATTATTGACTTTGTGAGGTTAGTATTTCCGGAATATTTTTGATTATACGCATATTATACTCGGCATATTATCGGTAATATATTTAGCCCAGACACATAATAAGTGTTGACAAACTGCTAAAAAAACTGTATAATAAAGACAATACGATTGTGAGGTGACTTGTCATGCCAGACAAAAACGATATTATCAAAATAATCGCTGAAGCACTGCTTATAGACTATTCCAGTGTTTACTATGTAAATGCAGTAACAAACGAATATCAGTGGTATTCCTGTGATCCAGAATTTCATTCGCTCCACATCGAACAAGGCGGCAAGGACTTCTTCAAAAACCTTGTAAGGGACGCAGAAAAGGTCGTCTACGAAGAAGATAAACACATCTTCACACAGGATATGCAGAAGGAAAAACTTATCTCACAGATGAAAAAGGGTACGATGCAGAACATCCAATACCGCCTTATGATAGACGGCGTTCCTGTTTATCATACTCTGCGCCTTATCAGAGGCATAAGCGAGGGTGACGATTACTTCATACTGGGAGTCATCAACATCGACAAGGAAGTTAAAATGAAACAGGCTGCTGAAAAGCTCCGCCACGACAATGAGATATTCAACAAGATCGCGCAAACTCTTGCCGGAAAATTCGATACGCTATACTATGTTGACATAAATACAAACAAATACATTGAATATTCTTCAAACGATGACTATAAAAACCTTGGCATCCCCTCATCAGGCGACGACTTCTTCGCCGAATCAAGAAGGAATATCCGGAAGTACGTTCATCCGGACGATCAGGAAATTGTTCTGGACCTCCACTACAAGGAAAACATGATAAAAAACCTTACCGACAGGCACAGCTTCACCACGACATACCGACTCATCATTGACGGAAAGACTGTTCACTACCGTCATTCCGAAAGCTGGGATTCCAGCAAAAGTCACATCATAGTCTCAATGGAAAATATCGAGGAAGAGATAATCGCTCAGAAAGCCCTCAAGGAAAAAGAGGAGAAAAGTGCAATCTACGAGCTTATTGCAAAAAGCCTCGCCTCGCATTACGACATTATTTATTATGTAGACATAAACGAGAACAATTATGCCGAATTCACTGCCAACAACATATTCGGCAGCCTTAATCTCAATTTTGAAGGAAAGGATTTCTTCAAGGAAGCTTTTGAAAATATAGAAAAGGTCATCCACCCAAAGGACAAATCCCGGATAAGGGAGGTCCTCACCAAAGACAAGCTTATCACCACGCTTGAAGCGAAAAAGCAGTACAGCGTCGATTACAGGATGATAGTGGACAACAAGCCGCAGTTCACGCGCTTTACCGCTATCTGGGCAAACGACAAAAATCACCTTATCATAGGCGTTGAAAATATCGATGAACAGGTAAAAAAGGAAAACCAGCAGATTCAGGCTCTCAATCAGGCAAACGAGCTCGCAAGACGCGACGAGCTTACCGGTACAAAGAACAAGACCGCTTTCCACGAGCTTGAAGCCACAGTACAGGAGAAGATCGACAAGAACGAGGAGATTCTCCGCTTTGCCATAGTCGTCTGCGACATCAACAACCTGAAAATGATAAATGATACTATGGGACACAAGGCCGGCGACGATTATATCCGTGCCGCCAGCCGTCTCATATGCAATGTTTTCACCCACAGTCCCGTATTCAGGGTAGGCGGCGACGAGTTCGTGGCTTTTCTCGGCAGCAGCGACTACAATATCAAGGAGACTCTCTTTGCAAGGCTCTGCGATCAGGTAAGGGAAAATATAAAGAACGGCGACGGGCCCGTTGTTGCAGCCGGAATGGCTGTTTACGATCCGGCTTCAGACACCAAATTTTCGGATGTTTTCCAGCGTGCCGACAGAATCATGTACGGCGATAAATCTGACCTGAAATCAGGTAAGATTGTAAGGCCCTCCAATAAGGAGGAGATACCCGAAGAAGCTCTCATCAAGCTCGACAGGCTCTATGAAGCCTTTGAGCTGGTGGCAGAGGGCGCATATGTGTATCTCTGCGATATGAGATATAACTATTCAAGGTGGTCCAAGGCGGCAGTCAACTGCTTCGGTCTCCCCTCTGAGTATATGTACGACGCAGGAAGTATCTGGGAGGACTATATCCACCCGGAGGATAAATCTATCTACCGCAGCGGTATCAGCGACATCTTCGCCGGAAACGCCTCCGACCACGATATGCAGTATCGCGCCCGCAAGCCCAACGGCAGCTACGATGTCTGCACCTGCCGCGGTATCGTTCTCAGGGAGCCCAGCGGAAAGCCGGGATATTTCGCCGGAATCATCCGCAACCACGGCATTCAGGGACACGTTGATGCTCTCACCGGTCTCAGGAACCAGTACGGCTTCTTCGAGGACCTCCAGTTGAATATGTCAAAGCATCAGGAACTCAACGTCTGCATGATAGTCATAAACAAGTTCTCGGAATTGAACGAGGTATACGGCTATCAGTTCGGAAACTCCATACTCCAGAAGTTCGGACGCTACCTCTTTGAACACGTGGGCAACACCGGAAACGCCTACCGTCTCGACGGAACCAAGTTCGCGGTCATCTCCAAGACTCAGACCGTCGATGATATGAAGAGCAACTACGAGAAACTCAGGAACCACTTCCGGAAGGGCTTCAATCTCGATAATAAATGTGTTATCCTCGACCTCAGCGGCGGTATGCTCACCGTTGACAACTACGACATAGACCACCAGACCGTTTATGCCTGCCTGAATTTCGCTTACAGCGAATCCAAGCTCCGCAGACAGGGCGAGCTGGTAGAATTCTACAACGACCTAAACGACCAGAACAAGCACCGCCTTGAAAAGCTTTACGCTATACGAGCCTCTATCATGCAGAACTACAAAGGCTTCTACCTCCTCTATCAGCCTGTGGTGGACGCCAATACCGAAAAGCTCATCGGCGCAGAAGCTCTGCTCAGGTGGAGAAGCGACGATTACGGCATGGTGCCTCCCGATCACTTCATCCCTATCCTCGAAAAGGATCCCCTGTTCTGCGACCTCGGTCAATGGATACTCAGGACCGCTATCAACGGCGCTAAGCTCGTTATGGAGGATCACCCCGACTTCGTGATAAACGTGAACCTCTCCTATACCCAGCTTGAAAAACCGGACTTCGTGGATATGGTGCTGAGGACTCTCAAGGAGGAGGGCTTCCCGCCGGAACACCTCTGCATGGAGATAACCGAGCGCTGCCGCCTTCTGGATATGTATCTGCTCAAGAACGTCATAGTGAACCTCCGCGGTCACGGCATACAGATAGCTCTGGACGACTTCGGCACTGGCTTCTCGTCCATAGGTCTTGTGAAAAATCTCCCCTTCGATACCATTAAGATAGACCGCAGCTTCGTCCTGAAGATAGAGGACGACGCCAAGGAGCGCGAGCTTATCAAGTCCTTCGCGGGAGTTGCCTCCACATTCGGAGCAAAGGTCTGCGTTGAAGGTATCGAGACCGAGGGTATGCGCGACATCCTTCAGCAGTACCACATTCAGAGCTTCCAGGGATACTATTACGGCAAGCCTCTGGAGCTCAGGGATTTCCTCATCTGGAAACCTGCAAGTGAAAAATAATGCAAAAGGGATGCCAGAGGCATCCCTTTCATTTTATTTTATCATTCGCATTGCAGCATTTTCCGGACATCGCACATCCGGAGCAGCCTCCGCAGCACCCGCCGGACTTCCTGCGCCGCACTATGCTCCTTGCCGCAGCTATCACAGCCGCGGCTATCAGCAGCAATAACAGTATATCCCAGATGTTCATGTCACACCCCCGCTGCTATGCATACAGCTCTTACCACAGCTGCTGCCGCCCAAGCGATAGCGCACTGCACCGCTATCACGGACAACGCCCACTTGCCGCCGAGCTCTCGCTTTACGGAGGCTATCGCGGCTACACAGGGAGTATACAGCAGGCTGAACACCAGCAGTGCTGCCGCCGAGCTCTGGGAGATAGCATCGGAAACGTCTCCGCCGAAAAGCACCTTCAGGGAGGAAACTACGCTCTCCTTAGCCATAAATCCGCTTATGAGCGAGGTGACTATACGCCAGTCCCCAAGACCGAGAGGGCTGAGCAGCGGTGCAAACATTCCTGAGATAAGTGCCAGCATACTGCCCTCGGAATCCTCCGCGGCGTGAAGCTGGAAATCAAAGTTTTGCAGGAACCATACCACTATCGAGGCGATAAGTATCACCGAGAATGCCCTCTGGAGAAAATCCTTTGCCTTTTCCCAGAGGAGCTGACAGACGTTTTTTCCGCCGGGAAGACGATAATTCGGGAGCTCCATTACAAAGGGCACAGCCTCGCCGCGGAAAATGGTCCTCTTGTAGATAAGGGCAGTGATTATTCCCATAAGTATGCCGAGTACATAAAGTCCCGACATTATAAGACCTCCCCTGCCCGGGAAGAAAGCGTCCACGAAGAAAGCGTATATCGGCAGCTTTGCGGTACAGCTCATAAAAGGCGTAAGGAGTATGGTCATTTTTCGGTCGCGCTCACTTGGAAGAGTCCTCGTGGACATTACTGCCGGCACGGTACATCCGAAGCCAATGAGCAGCGGCACTATGCTTCGTCCGGAAAGTCCTATCTTCCTGAGCAGTTTATCCATCACAAAGGCTACACGCGCTATATAGCCGCTGTCCTCCAGCATGGAAAGGAAGAAGAACAGTGTCACGATTATGGGAAGGAAGCTGAGTACACTTCCAACGCCGGTGAAAATGCCGTCTATGATAAGGCTGTGTATGGTGGGACTTATATTTGCATCCGCAAGACGGGAATCCACGGTATCGGTGAGGCTGTCCACGCCCCTTTCCAGCATATTCTGGAGGAAGGCTCCGATAACGTTGAAGGTCAGGATGAATACAGCTGTCATAATGGCGATGAATGAAGGTATCGCAGTGTATTTACCTGTGAGAACGCTGTCTATGCGGCGGCTGCGGATAGCCTCGCGGCTCTCATGCGGTTTTACAACTGTCTGCTCACAGACCTTTCGGATAAAGGCAAAGCGCATATCCGCGATAGCAGCGCTGCGGTCCATACCGCGTTCCTTTTCCATCTGGCTTATGATATGCTCCAGCATATCCTTTTCGTTGTCATCGAGGCACAGCTGCTCAAGTATAATAGAGTCTCCCTCCACAAGCTTGCTTGCGGCAAACCGCACGGGTATGCCGGCTCTTTTGGCGTGATCCTCTATAAGGTAGATTATGCCGTGTATACAGCGGTGGACTGCGCCGTTCTTGTGGTTCTCGTCGCAGAAATCCTGATTCAGCGGTCTTTCCTGATAGTGGGCAACGTGCAGGGCGTGGTCTATGAGCTCATCGACTCCCTTGTTCTTGGAGGCAGAGATAGGCACTACCGGTATGCCGAGGAGCTGCTCCATAGCGTTTATGTCAACAGAGCCTCCGTTTCCGCTAACCTCGTCCATCATGTTAAGAGCCAGCACCATAGGGATATTCATCTCGATGAGCTGCATGGTGAGGTAGAGGTTGCGCTCGATATTGGTAGCGTCAACGATATTTATGATAGCCTTCGGCTTGCTGTTGAGCACGAAATTACGCGATACTATCTCCTCGCTGCTGTAAGGCGACATGGAGTATATTCCCGGAAGATCGGTCACAAGAGTACCGGGATTTCCCTTTATGGGACCGTCCTTGCTGTCCACGGTAACGCCGGGGAAGTTTCCCACGTGCTGGTTAGAGCCGGTAAGCCTGTTGAAAAGTGTGGTCTTTCCGCAGTTCTGATTTCCCACCAGTGCAAAGGTGAGGACAGTACCCTCCGGCAGAGGATCGCCGTCGCCCTTGGCATGGAATTTTCCTCCCTCACCGAGGCCGGGGTGGTGTGTCTTGGGCTTATGTGCCTTGCTCTTTTTTACTTCCTCTGTCTTGTCAACGGGCTCCACCGTTATCTTGTCGGCGTCGGCAAGCCTGAGAGTAAGGGAGTAGCCGTGTATGCTAAGCTCCATAGGATCGCCCATAGGTGCAAGCTTTATCAGAGTTACCTCCGCTCCGGGTATCATGCCCATATCGAGGAAATGCTGGCGCAGTGCGCCCTCGCCGCCTACGTCCCTTATAACGGCAGTTTTTCCGGTTTTCAGTTCCTTTAAAGTCATATTCATCCTCTTCACTAAATTATTAGTATTCGATAACATTATATCACATAGCTGATTATTTGTCTACATTTGTTTCGAGATGCTAACTATTATTTCCTAACAGGCACATTATTTGCTTCTGTTTGATTTTTCTCTTTACTATTGCTAAGGATAGTGGTATAATATTATTGTATAAGGTCCCATTATTTCCGGGACTGTATCTATGAACGGAGGTATTAACATGAAGGCAGACAAGTATATCGTCAAAGGTGGAAAAAAGACCGACATCAGGAAGCTCCCCACCGACAGCCGTGCGGACGGCGTTGACAAGGAGGAGATAATCCGGAAATATGAAGAAAACAAGCAGGAACTCATAGCTCTTCAGGACAAGTTCTACGCCGACGGCAGAGAGGGACTTATCGTGGTTATACAGGCTCTTGACGCCTCCGGAAAGGATTCCTCAATAAAGAATGTGTTCAGCGGCATAAACCCTCAGGGTGTCAAGGTATATTCATACAAGGCTCCCACCTCAGAGGAACTCGCCCATGACTACCTGTGGCGTATACACCAGAACGTTCCACGCAGAGGCGAGATAGCCGTTTTCAACCGCAGCCACTACGAGGATCTCGTTACCGTGCAGGTGGAGAATATCAAGCCCCACTACCATATGGCTGAGCGCAATATCGGCAAGGACGACGAGACCTTCTTCGCTGAGCGTTACAGACAGGTGAACGACTTCGAGCAGTACCTCTTCGAGAACAGCTGCCGCGTGGTAAAGATATTCCTCCACATTTCCAAAAAGGAACAGGCTGAACAGCTCCTGGAAAGGATAGAGATCCCCGAAAAGAACTGGAAGTTCCGCAGCGATGACCTCAAGGTAATGGATAAATTCGATGCCTACCTTGACTGCTTCAACGAGGTCATCAACAGCACCTCCACCAAGAACTGCCCGTGGTACGTCCTCCCCGGCGACCAGCGATGGTATACCCGCTACCTCATCACCGAGATACTTCTGGACGTCCTGAAAGCCTGCAAACCGGAATATCCGGAACTCCCCGACGAGGAAAAGGCTAAGCTGGACGACTGCTGCAAAGCCCTGAAGGAAGCCATAGCCGGCTTCGATGAGCCCAAGAAGAAATCAAAGAAGAAAAAGGCATGACACTTATATGAAAAGCACTCTCAAGATAAAGACATTACTGTTCATCACCTTTTTCCTGTGCCTCTTTACAGGCGTTTTCGCCGCTTATTACTGCAATACCTTCAAGGTCAGCGCTCTCAGCAGCAGCCGTCTTGAGAAATGCGGTATCGACCACGCGGACAAGCTCATGATAGTCGCCCACCCCGATGACGAAACTTTGTGGGGCGGCGCTCACCTCATGGAAAAAGGCTACTTCATAGTGGTCCTGACCAACGAGAACACCCCCGTAAGGAAAAAGGAATTCCAGAAGCTGCTGGAGGCTTCCGGAAACGAGGGTATCATCCTCAGCTATCCGGATAAGTTCCTCGGCAAAAAAGCAAGCTGGAAGCATAACACCGACGGCATCAGGAACGACCTCGAAAAGATAATCACCAGCCATGACTGGTCCCTCATAGTCACCCATAACCCCGACGGTGAATACGGTCACATCCACCACAAAAACACCAGCAGCATAGTCACCGATATTTGCAAAGAACAGGGGCTCACCACGGAGCTTTTCTACTTCGGCAGGTACTATACCAAAAATATGATGGGCAAAATGGAGTCGCTGCTCCCACGCATCTCCGACGAGGAGCTCGCATTCAAGGAGAAGCTCCTGACAATATACAAGTCCGAGTCTGATACAGTGGAAATGTTCTCACATATGAATCTTTATGAGAACTGGTATGCTTATCAGGACATAGCCGCATAATAACTTTGCGGACAGGCTGTCCGCTTCAACGCGATCCAAGGAGGTACACAATGGATTATACTTACAAGACTAAAATGGTCTGCGCTCAGGAGATAAGCTTTCACATCGAAGGCAACGTCATCACAAATATCGTATTCTACGGCGGATGCAACGGCAACCTCAAAGCAATTGCAAAACTCGTGGACGGCTGGACCGTCGAACAGATAGAGGCTAAACTAAAGGGCAATACCTGCGGAAGAAAACCGACTTCCTGCGCCGACCAGCTCTGCCTCGCCGTCCGCGCTGCCTACGACGCACAGAACTAAAAATATCCGCCTGCATACGCAGGCGGATATTTTATTTTTTGTACTTTTCCGTGACGGAAAGCTCGCCGGAGGTGATCTTTTTCTTCAGCTCGTCGTAGGGCACTGGCTTGCTGAAATAGTAACCCTGCACTCTGTTGCATTCTATGGATCTGAGGAACTCAAACTGCTCTGAGGTCTCAACGCCCTCGGTAAGAGAGGTCATTCCCAGCTGCTTGGTAAGTCCGACGATATTTTTCAGAATAGTTCTCGTCTTATTGTTACTGGAGAAGCCCGAAAGGAACTTCATGTCTATCTTCATTACATCGAACTGATAATCCTTCAGGACGTTCAGCGAGGAATACCCGCTTCCGAAATCGTCCAGCCATATGCTGTAACCGTTCTCGTGAAGGCTGCTCATAGCCTTCTGGAGGAAATTCTGCTGCTCTGTGAGAGCGCTCTCGGTTATCTCCACGTCAAGGTAATTCTTGGGCACCTTGTACTTTTCGGCAAGCTCGTCCAGTATGCCGACAATATCACAGAGCTCGAAATCAAGCCGTGAGAAGTTAAGCGATACCGGCACGAATGGCTCCTTGTTATCGCAGGTACGGCGGTAGTCCTTGCAGACCTGCTCGATAATGCATACATCCAGCTTGTAGATCTGGCGGTATTCCTCCAGCACCTCGATAAATACTCCCGGTGAGAGGAGTCCGTAGTTGGGATCCTGCCACCTTGCAAGAGCCTCCAGTCCGCATATGCAGCCGTCGTCTGTGGAAACGACAGGCTGGTAGTACACCTTGATATAGCCGTTTGCGATAGCGTTGTCGATATTGTTTACTATGTACTGCTTGAGAGTGAACCTCTCCTCCAGAGACTTGTCGTAGAGGCAGTAATTACGGTCAAAATGCTTTTTGATGCTGTTGCAGGCGAAGCGAGCTCTGTCGCAGGCAAGGCTGACGTCGCTCTCGTTGCCCACAGGCTTGTACGCACCGCATTTCAGAGTGAGCTGGACCTCACGCTGGAGATCGCGCGTCTTTTCGGAAAGGGCTCTTATAATATCCATGCTTCCCTCGTCCTTGGTGAGCACAACGAAGTGGTCGTCGGAGTAGCGTGACACCAGCGAGCCCTTGAAGGATTCCTCCATATGGCGGGCAAAGTTTATCAGGAGCTCATTTCCCTCATGGAAGCCATATTTCTCATTGTACGACTTGAAGTTCTCAATATCGAAGAACAGGAATATAACGCTTTCCTTGTCCGTAGTTACGTAATTCAGCAGCTTTTCGGCTTCTGTACGGAAATACACCATATTGTGTATGCCGGTAAGCTCGTCCTCAACGGATATACGGCTGAGGTAGGAGTTTATCTCCTCGAGGTTCTCATCCTTCTGTGCCTGAGAGAGCGTCTTGTTGTAGTTGGAAATACAGAACAGCAGCGTAGAGAGCCACATTGTAAAGCCGTTTATCTTTATTCCGTCACCCAGACCGGTATCCACTGTGGAGAAGTCCACTATGCCGGTGAATTTGCCCACTGTGCTCAGGTCTATCATGCCGCTTATTCTGTGGTAGAACACAAGATACGAGGACGTAAGAACTACAAATCCTAATATTGGACGCCATGTGAGCAGGCACACAACGAAGAGCTCCATAGTCAGGAAGGAAAGTATCTGTTCCCCCTTGGCATAACCGTTGGCGGAGATTATTATACCGAAGTTTATGCACACAAAGGAGAACACATACATTACTGTAAGGCTCTGCCATTTCTTGTCGCTTCCGTTGGAGAGCATGACAAACGAAAAGCCTATCATGATAAGCGAAGCTGTCAGGAGGATGATGTAGTTCAGTAAGTCTATGTTCTTTTTATTGCTGCCCGGGTATTTGGTGAGCATCCATATCTCGAACACAGCCACCGCCGAGCACATCAATATGACAAGTACCGCCAGCCACCGGTGTTTTCGCTTATCGTAAAGGGCTCTCACTGCAAACAGCAGCATGAGCACGCCTGAGCTCAGAAGCAGGAAGTAGTTTGAAAAGTATTTTTCTGTGAGATTCCAGAACTGGCTCTGGAGGTTTTTCTCAAATATAGTCCTTATCATGCGAATTATCATCCATATCTCCAGCACGATAACAACTACTGACATATATATGCTCGCACGCATATTCGTCATATAGAAATAATTACGGACATAGCTGCTCTGCTTATCGATTCCGAGGAAGCGTTTTATCCTCTTCAAAAGCGGTCACCTCATCTCTTAACAGCACTGCTGAATATTTTAAATAGTGCAAAACAGAATCTGCCGCACTGTTAAATGCGGCAGACACGATCAGGATTCGGATTTTACAAGAGCTTCGTTGATGTTTTCTACAAGGGTGCTTATCTCAACGATAGACTTATTGATAACTGTCGAGCTTTCATTTGTAGTCTTGACGTTGTCATCCAGAGCACTGAATGCCGATATAGTCATCTCAAGTATACTTACAAGCTGATTTACGCTTTCTTCCTCCATGGTAGGATTATCGTTGCAGAATGTAACGACGTTCTGTAGGAGGTCCTTTACGACAGCTGCTCTTTCACTGGTAGCTGAAGTAGATTCGCCGATAGCGTTCATATTATCGGTTATCTCAGATACTTCCGCCTTGAGCTTGTTGGAGAGTTCAAGACATTCTGCTGTGATCTCTGCCAGACGCTCGTGCTGCTTTGTAAGTGCGGAGTGTCTTGCGATGAGCACCGACTTCGCGTGAACTATGCAGTTATCGGGAGTATTAAGACCACGGTAGATAGCTATCGCCATATCACGGCAGGATTTATATCCGCAGGCAAGACAGTTATATGTGCGATCTGATTCTGTGTGCATACCCATTTTTTCATATATAGGTTCGAGCTGCTTTTCACTGGGGAGAGGAGTAGGCATTACGCCCTTATATGTTCTGAGGAAGTCGGCAACACTGAGCTCATCGTCGAATTTCTTGAAGAGCTTATCGTCACCTCGTCCCATGATACCGCCTGATCTGCGGCGCTTCTTGGCGTCGTTCTCGATAGCTCTCATGGTAGCCATAACGTCAAAGGCGGTCTGGTTGGTATTTGCTGCCGGACCGATATTACAGCCGAACTCACATGAGAGAACATCGAATACCTGAGGATGCTTTGCCTCTGACATCCTGCCGTACATATCTATCTCGGGGTATACCTTGCGGACGCCCTCGGAGGTTGTGATGTTGATGTCGGGAGAATTGAGCCAGAGATTGTCTCTCATTCCGCCGGGACGGGAATATATTGAACCCATCTGTCCCTGCTGGTCCTCGAACTTGTATTCAAAGTCATCAGCGGAATTAACGGGGATATTTATGTCGTTCTTCTCGAAATACTCCATGAGCTTCTTGAAGGTAACGTTGTACTCAACCATTTTGGTCTCGTTGAACTCAGCCTTCTGAGCGATACAGGGAGTAAGAACTGCGATAGGATCAGTTCTTCTGAGGTACTGCCTTATGTATGTTACAAGACATCCCACAGGGCTGTGTATAGGTGAAAGGTTCGAGAGGAGCTTCGGCTGGTACTTCTCGACGTAGCTTACAACAGCTGCACATGAGGGTGTTATGATATTTCCAAGCTTGCCCTGATCTATCATTCTTACGTGTGCCCATGTACAGATGTCGGCGCCGAGGGAGATGTCGTAGATTATACAGCCCTCGCTCTTGAACCAATCGAGTATTCCCTTCCATTTTGTGGGAAATACGGTCTTTATAGCAGGAGAAACAAGTATAACTATCTTCTCCTTGATAACTCTGGACATACACTCCTCTGTGTCATCCACATAGTCTCTTGCGCCGTGGTTGCAGGTCTTGACGCACTCGCCGCAGTTTATGCACTTGTCCGGATTAACTGAAGTGATGAATCTTCCGTCCTCCAGCTGTTTTGTTGTATTAGCTTCCGGAGCAGGACAGCTGCGCACACAGGCGTTGCAGCCCTGACATTTATCAGGCTTTACAATGATTATTTCGCTCATTTTAATTAACCCCTTAGATAAAATTTATTGTTATGTCGTCCGCCGCCAGACACTTGCTGCGGCTGGAGCCTTTACCGGTGAACCGGATGCTGTGTCACTTTTTGCCGCCGAGAGCGTTCGCCTGAGCTGCCAGCGCCGCAAGGTCTATCTTGCCGCCCTTTTTCTCGCCGCTTCCTTTTGGATCCTCTTCCGCTGCGGGAGCCTCCTCTGCTGCCGGAGCTTCTTCAGCAGTTTCCTCCGCCAAAGGAGCCTCGTTATCCTTTTTGCCTCCGATGGACTGAGCCATCATTTTCAGCTTATCCAGCTCATTCTTCTTCCTGAGCTTTTCTTCTTCCTCTTTTTCCTTGTATGCTGTTCTCTTTGGAGCCTCGGGGACATCGGGCTCTATGCGCTGAGGATCGCGGAATACGGGGACTCCGCCCTCTGTAAGAGTATTCTCTATGCTCTTGAGCTTAGCGCCGGCCGCCTCAATAGAGGAAAGGCCGTTCTCCCTGAATGCTTCGAGTATAGTTTTAAGAGTATTTATCTCGCTTCCCAGAAGCTCTATGTCGTTGTACATGACAGCCTTCAGGTTATTTGTGGCTGCATTCATCTCTTCAGATTTATTCTCCGACTCAGCTATCTTTTCAGCGGCAGTTCTTTCAGCCTCAAAGATTATCTGGGCTGCCTCGTCGTTAGCCTCAGCGATAGTAGTCTCTGCGAGCTTCTTTGAGTCTTCCGCCAGCTTATCAGCGTTGGCCTTTGCGGTATTCACCAGCATATCTGCTGATTTCTGTGCCTCGATAAACACGTTGCTGAGGGCAGCCGCATCGCTTCCAGCCTCATAAGCCTTGAGCTTGTCGCCGGTGACCTTGAGCTGTTCCTTCAGCTCATTTATCTCTGCGCTGAGCTCGCTCACCTTGCGCTCATAGTTCTTATTCTCGTCCTCGGCTGTTTTCAGCTTAGTGGTGAGAGTCTCGTTCTGCACCTGAGCCTGCGTGAGCATTACCTTTTCGCCAGCCATAACGCTTTCGTGCGCCTTTTCCTCGTCCGAGCCCTTCTTATATGCTTCAAGGAGCAGCTTGGTCTCTCTCAGTTCATTTTTCAGATCGTAAACTTGATTATTGAGGAATTCCATTCTGCGTATAACGTCGCCTTTATCATATCCGCCGAAAGTTACGGTCTTGATAAATCTTGCTTCAGCCATAAATAACAACCTCCCTTGGCACTGATGGATCATATCGGGGGAGAGCCCGGAATCAGCGCATATTACTATTGCTCCGCCAACCGGACACTGCTGCGTGGGAAACGACTGCGTCCCTTGACTTATGCGGTTTTTCCGGTCCGATCGTACTTACAGACCGGCGGAGCAATATTTATACTTATATTAATTATTATACACTACAATCAAAACAAAGTCAATGTTCTAAACATACAAAATAGCTCTCATTTTTATATATTTTGCACATATACAGCTTTTTTCGGTGAGTTACTATGTGGGTGTTATCAGGGATATTTTGCCTCCGGCAAAAAGAAAAAGCGCGATAAAAACTTATCGCGCTCATGCTTTACCAGTTATTTTCACTGGCTGCTATCAGCTTCTTCACCTCATCGTTCTCATAAAGCCCAAGATCAAAAAGGCGGTCAGCCTGCTTTTTTGTTATTTCCCCTCTGTCGGTAAAGACGAACTGTCCGTGCTGACGCTCAGTTCCGTCCCACGAATCAATTATCTTCAGCCAGCCGCCGCGGTCGAGGGCACTCTCCGGGTATTTTGACTTCGGAAAGAACTTCGCGGCAAGTATTTTCGCGCACTTGGTATGGTTGGTATAGCTGCACGAATAGGTATCGCCCTCCGGCGACATCCAGCCCAGCTTGAAGCCGGGGTGGTTCTTATAGAACATTTCCTCTAAGGTGAGCGGGACTTCCTCCTCTGTCTCAACGAGCTTCACGAACTTATAGTCGTCCTCCTTGAAACGGTAGTAGCCGCCTCTGCCGTCAAATACCACGGGAAGCTGTTCTTCGGTGATGATGTCCTCGAAGCCGGTGCCTGCCAGAGCCTCCATAGTATCGGCATACTTGTAGTAATACAGTCCGGTATCGGATCTGTATATGGCAAATTTATTCACTTTAATATCCTCATCTGACAATTTCACATACAGGAGATAACACTTCTCCACTATTCTCATTGTATATTTTACCATTAATCTTACTATTTGTCAATCCGTAATCCGGGAATAAACTGCCCTCTGTTTTATGCACGTTGCACAAAAATACAGCTGCCGGACCTTTTTCAGATCCGGCAGCCTCATTCCTGATATTAAGTTCATCAGATGTCAACTACTGTGTTGACCATGTTTCCGCCGTTGAGCTTAGCATTTCTCATTGCTGTGTCAAGCTTAACGAGGAGCGAGTTCACGTTCAGGCAGTCGCCGGGGAGATAGTGGTAAACTGCTCCCGAAGCGGTAAGCTGTACTGTGATGTTGAGCACCTCGTAAGGACTGCTCATGATAGCGTGGATGTTCTGAACTATACCCATTGCCTGGCTCTCAGAGATCTCCTTGTTGAAGATGAAGCAGAACTCGTTGCCGGTGATGTTGTATATTTCAGCAACTCCGCCGAATTCAGCCTTGAGTCTGTCGGCAACAGCGATGAGGTACTCGTCGCCGAAGTCGTAGCCGTAGGTATCGTTGATACCGCGGAAGTTATCAAGGTCGAATACCGCGATGTTGAAGCGGTCGGATTCGAGTCTCTCGCTGATGTCGTTATCGAGAGCGTAACGGTTCTTCATACCGGTAAGGATGTTCATAACAGCAAGGTCGCTTGCCTTCTGACGTGTGCTCTTGAGCTTAGCGTCAACCTCTGCGAGGCTCTTCTCACGCTCTTCGAGCTCGATTCTTGCCTTCTTTGCCATTCTTGAGATAACGAAGATAGCAGCCTCACCTAAGAGGAAGATGAGGAACATTGTAGTCTCAACAGTGAAGAAGATTCTCTTTACCTTCTTGGAGTCCTTAGCAGCATCATCGTTTACGATGTCGATGGTGGACTTGAGCATTTCAGAAGCAGTAGCCTGAAGAGGATAGATGTCCTGAGTGTAGAGAGCACCCATGTCTCCGCCGAATACCTGTGAACCCAGCGCCTGACCGCTTGCGTCAGCCTTGTTCCACATTTCACGGAAGGAAGAAAGTCTGTCATAGTAAGCGTTTATAACCTTTGAAGCGTGCTCGAAACGGCGCTTTGCATTATCGGATGAGCCCTTGATGTCATCGAAGTCTTCCATGCACTCTTTGATGTTCTCAAAGTGAGCGGTAGCAGCGTTTGCGTTTGCTGTATTGTTACCAACGCCGGCAACGATACTAAGAACGTTGTTATTGATCTCAGTCATTTCTGAGTTCATTCGGTTGATGGTGCTCATTGACTGAGAGGTTCTCTGTGAGATACTTCTGTTGATTTTTGAAAGATAAGCAACCAGGAACATATTTGCGGCAACTACGACAGCAAGGAGGATAGCACCGAATACATACGCTCTGTTCTGATAGCCGTGCTTATTTTTAACTTTATCTTTAGCCATAACGTTATACCTCCATTAATACCTGTCGGGGTGAAGCAGAAGCTGTATGTACTCGTCGTTGAGATTATCCTTTGTTATGTAAGTAACGCCGGTATCAAGTGCGCCGGGGATGCCGTCGCCGGCAGCAGCGTTCTTAGCGTATCTCACGCCAACATATCCCATATTATAGGGGTTCTGGATAACGGTACCGTCGAGGACGTCATCCTTGAGGTAAGTGATCTCCTTATCATCGGAGTTGAAGCCTATAACATAGACGCTGTCCTTGAGTCCGAGCTCGTCAACAGCCTTGCATACGCCGAGGGTAGTATTGGTATTTGTAGCAAAGAAGCAGATAACGTTGCTGTCCTTAGCAGTGAGGATCTTCTTGGCTTCCTCATAGGCAGCATCGATAGTACCGCACTTTTCGCCGTCCACGAAGAACTTGCCGAACATTTCGCTGATCTGTTCCTGAGTAAGTCCCATGGAAGTAAGGTCGAGACCGTCGGCAGCCATCTGGCGGACGATCTGGGTAGCAGTTTCGTTCTTGAAGCCTCCGATACGGCGGTCTGCGGTAGCGGCGGTATGACCGATGATAGCAACGGCGCCCTTACCGAGCTTCTTAACGTCCTCGATGGTAGCGCCGCCCGCCTGTTTCATAACGAGACGTACAGCGTCGCTGAGGAGAACTCCGTCGGCAGCGTGTCTTGCAGCAACGTGTCCGCCATCCTCGTCGGATGAGCTTACGCATGAAAGAATGCCGCCGTAGTTAGCTCTTGAGTTGATGTTTATGAGTTTGATGCCGGCATTTTCAGCTCTTGCGAAAGCTTCGTTGAGCTCAACGGTGCCGTTGGGAGCGATAACTATCGCATCTACCTTTTCCTTGATAGCGTAGTTGATATACTCTATCTGAGTAGCATAGTCGTTATCGTTTACAGGATAGTCAGTTTCTCCGCCCTCATTATAGAGAAGAGTAAGACCGAAATCCTTTGCGGCATCTTCTGCGCCGGCTTTAACATCGTGCCAGAAAGCGATATCCTGCTTGGTGATAACTGCGATCTTTTTCTTTTTTTCGGTATTGCCGCATCCGGTGGACATCAGCATACTCATAGTCACAGTGCAAAGAGCGATACCGCTGAGTATTCTTTTCTTTGTGCCTTTGTTCATAAGAACTTAACCTCCTTAAATGATAAAATTCCGCCGCCGTTCCCCTGAAATGAACAGCTCTCGTTCAAACCGAGCAACATAAGCATAGCGGCGGCGCTAACTGCTGCTTATCACATATATCATTTTATCACAATTCTTACAAGATTTCAACAAGATTCAGAAAATATTTTACTTACACTTTTACCAATCTTTTTTAATTAAATATATGCAAACTATTCAATTTTATACTGCTGTTAATCGCACTTAAAATTATTACAGATCGTATAACAAGAATGATATTCAGTCTACCAATCTCTTTTTATAGCCATTTACGCTCCTGCGCGTTTTTTCGCCACCGCCCGCTCTTTATACTTTTTGTTAAAAAAAGATGTTCTTTAATTCTTTTTTTAACCTTTTCTCTCTTGACAACTTTTATAAAAAGTGTTATACTGTGTGTGATAGCAATGTGTAAATATTCGTAAAATGATATTATCATACTATTTCAATACATTCCACTATGTCAGGAGGGTAATTATGCAGTGCGAGAAATGCGATGCGCCAATTTCTGCGAAGCTCGTTTCTTGTCCTAATTGCGGCGCACCTGTTCCGCAGAATATAGAGGGCTTCGAGAATACTATGGAATTCCAGAAGGAAATGAGGTCTATCGTCGTTCACCACGGTCCTTACGGCGTGGTCAGGCAGAATAGATTCATCGGTCTCCTTAACGACTACATCCCCGATTATAATAAGGAGCGGCGCTTACTTATTAATATGTACAGAATGGGAGTCCTGAAGCTCATGCTCAAGGAACCCAACAGAGAGATTTCTATAATGCGCGCCAGAAGCTTTATGCTGGGCGACGCTTTTCTCTCAGAGAACGCTACCGAGTTCGTGCTCGCCTGCTATACCTATATGCTGGGCTGGCCGTACGAGTCAAACCTCAAGGTGCTCCCTCCGGAAGAAGGCGAGACTGAGGAGCCCGTTCAGGAGCCTCCCAAGAGGACCGGTCCCGTCAGCATCGACGAGAATGTCTTCAGCCCCAGAAGCGCTTTCCGTTACAGACTCAGCAGCAATATCGTCATCCCCGAGGGCTATACCAAGCTGGACGCATTCTGCTTTGATAAGTTCGGCTCCCTCAGAACTATACAGCTCCCCTCAACTCTCCTCGCTATCGGCGAATACGCCTTCTCCGGCTGCAAGCGCCTGAGAGGTCTCGACCTGCCGGAATCCCTCAGGATAATCAAGCAGGGTGCCTTCAGCCAGTGCGCTAAGCTCGTCGTTGTGAAGATACCTAAGGGCGTTATGGAGATAGAGGACAGCACCTTCTCGTTCTGTACCAGCCTCGAAGTCATCGAGATACCGGATACAGTGAGCAGCATCGGCGCAGAGGCTTTCTCAGGCTGCGATAAGCTCAGAAAGCTCTTCCTCCCCGAAAGCGTTAAGTTCATCGACATAAACGCCTTCTCCTACTGCCCTAACCTCACTATCCACTGCATAGAAAACTCTTACGTTCATAAATACTGCCTCGTAAACGGTCTGAGCTGCAAGCTCGTTTCTTCATCGGCAGAAGTCTGAACACCAGTATTACCAAGAAAGGATGAATTCAGATGGTTGAGCTTGAAATAGGTCAGGAAGTCGAAATGGAATACGGAGGCAAAGCCAAGGTATTAAGCGTTATAGGAAGCGGCGGTCAGGGTACCGTTTACCTCGTCAGATTCAACGGTATGAAATGGGCGCTGAAATGGTACGACATCGACAAGATGAAAAAGCCCAAGGTCTTCCGAAAGAACCTCCAGACGAATATCAACGACGGTCCCCCCAGCAATAAGTTCCTCTGGCCGAAATACCTTACCAAGGAAAACGAAGACGGAACCTTCGGCTACATCATGGACCTTAAACCCGACGGCTTCGACTCCTTCGTAGATATCCTGAATACCTACAAACTGGAAATCGATCCACTCACAGGTCATGCTGTGAAGAAACCCGTAAAATTCAACAGCCTCAATGCTATGGTCACCGCGGTAATCAATATCGTGAACGCTTTCCGACAGCTCCACAGAGCCGGAAAAAGCTATCAGGACCTTAACGACGGAGGCTTCTTCATCAACGTCAACACCGGCGCCGTTCTCGTCTGCGACTGCGATAACATCGCTCCTGACGGAAGCAACTTCGGTATCGGCGGTAAGCCCGGATATATGGCTCCCGAGGTCGTAAGAGGCATCGCTCAGCCTAACGTGCAGACCGATAAATATTCCCTCGCAGTTGTCCTCTTCAAGCTCCTCTTCAGAGGCGATCCCATGGAGGGCGAAAAGGTTGTGAGAGATGTCTGCCTCACAGAATCCTCCGAGCTCAAGCACTACGGTCAGAACGCAGTTTTCGTGTATGATCCAAACGATGCTTCAAACCGCCCCGTAAGAGGCATACACGATAACGTCATCAAGTTCTGGCGTATCTACCCCGATTACATCAAGGACGCTTTCATCCGCTCCTTTACCACCGGTATCAGCGAGCCTACAAAGCGTATCATAGAAAATGAATGGCAGAAGCTGTTCATCCGCCTCCGCTCTGAGATAATCACCTGCGGCTGCGGCAGGACAAACTTTTCATCTATGTTCGTACAGCCCGATGAAAAGACCTTCAAGTGCCCCAAGTGCGGCATGGAATTCGCTTCACTGGGCTTCAGCGACAGAAATTACCGTATGCCCCTTTACCTTGGCTGCAAGTTCTATGAGTGCGAGATAAGCATCGACTCGGACGACTTCACCAAGGTCGCCGGTGAGCTTGTGGAAAATAAGCTCAAACCGGGTATCCTCGGCATAAAGAACTGCTCCGACAGAAAATGGAGAGCTAAAATGCCCGACGGCGATTTTTACGATATAGCTCCGGGAAAGGGTTTTCCCATATGGCAAGGTCTTGAAATCGACTTTGGCGAAATCAAAGCACAGATATGAACGGCTGTTCCCACATATACGATATGACAGCCGCGATCGAAAGGATGTAAGTAGATTATGAGCAATGAAAATATGAACGAGCCTATTGTTAATGAGAATACAAATTCTCCTGAGCTGGACGGCTTCGAGGCTGCTCCCGCTCCCGCTCCTGCACCCGCCGCCGACAGTCTTCTTGATTTCGACGACGATCCCCTCAGCGCTACCGGCGTTTCAAGAAAAAGTCTTGTTATCTTCTTCCTCATTGATACATCAGGAAGTATGAAGGGCAAGAAAATGGGCGAACTCAACACCGTTATGGAAGAGCTCATCCCCGAGATACGCAGAGTCGGTGAGGCTGATACTGAAGTAAAGATCGCTGTTCTTACCTTCTCTACCGAGGTAAGATGGATGTACTCCACCCCCATAGCTATCGAGGACTTTGAGTGGGCACGTCTCCGCGCCAGCGGCGTTACCAGCATGGGTGCCGCTTTCAAGGAGCTCTCTCTCAGAATGTCCAGAAACAGCTACCTCAATTCGCCTTCACTCTCCTTCGCCCCCGTTATCTTCCTCATGACCGACGGCTATCCCTCGGACGACTATAAGGAAGGTCTCAAGGAACTCAAGTCCAACAGCTGGTATAAGTTTGGTCTTAAGGCTGCTCTTGGTATCGGCGACGAGGCTAACGACGATGTTCTCGCTGAATTCACAGGCAGCAAGGATACTGTTGTTCACGCCTATTCCGGTACACAGCTCGCTCAGATGATCAAGATCATCGCTGTTACCTCCGCTCAGATCGGAAGCAAGTCTATGACTCTCTCCGACGACAGCGGCCGTGAGCTCGGCGAGGAGGATGTATTCTCCGCAAAACAGAAGCTTCTCGGTCAGCAGATCCAGGAGCTCGTCAGCAATCAGGTCGAGGAAAACGACGTTCCTTTCGATACAGGCTGGTAATCAATCTCTCATAAAACTATCGGAAGGAGGACTGAGTTAAAATGTTCAACGGCTTCAGCCACTCGGTCAGAGGTGCAAGTCACGACAAGTCAGGTCTCGTTTGCCAGGACAGCTCAGATTTTAAGATCAACGGCAAATACGCTGTTGCTGTCGTTGCAGACGGTCACGGAAGCAAAAAACACTTCAGAAGCCATCTCGGTTCTAAATTCGCCGTCGAGGCTACTATCGAGGCGATCGACACTTTCTTTGAAGATTACGATAACTTCGTTAGCGTTTTCCCCAAGAATCACCACATGATAATCAAGAATATCCAGAAGCTCGCTATCTTCAACTGGAACCAGAAGGTCAACAAGCACCTTTCGGAAAATCCCGTTACCGAGGAGGAGAAGAGCAAGTTCACTCCCGAGGAGTTCGAGGAGATCCAGCCCGAATCCTACTACGGCTCTACCCTCATTGCAGGCGTTGCCGCGGAGGATTTCACCTTTGGTCTTCAGATAGGCGACGGTACCCTCGTTGCTATCTTCGACGACGGCGAAGCTATCATGCCCATGGAATACAATGAGGCTGCTCCCGCCAACGTTACCGCCTCCATGTGCAACTCCAACGCTGCATCCATGTTCAGCGGCTTCTATGTTGAGAATAAAAAGCTCATCGCTATGTACGCCTCCACCGACGGTCTGTATACCTCCTTCGGAAGCGAATACGATTTTCTGGATTACCATACCATTATCACAAGCCAGCTCTCAAATCTTGAGAACTTCAAAGCTGTTATCATCAATAACCTCACCAAGCGCTCTCACTTCGGCACAGAGGACGATATTTCCCTCTCCTGCGTGTACGATTGCGAGATGATACGCGACCATATGGACATTATCACCTCAAAGGTCGAGGAGAACAAGCAGCGTGCCGCCGCAAGAAAGGCTGAGCTGCTTACAAAAAGAGTTGAGGTGGAAGAGTAAAAAACGGCACTGTGCCGTTTATGACCGCGCTGCTGCATATCCCCTGTCTTTTCAACCGATGCGTTTATTATGGGATATTAAGCTTTGTATCGGGATTGTCCGCTGCGAGGTCGATATATCAAGCCGTATAACGGCTCAATAAAACGAAAGGGAAATGGTGTTTGCTATGGAAATTAGTGCTTTCTACAATACTGCCAAGAATTTTGCAAATACAATCAAACAGGAAAAACCGGAATACGTTTCCGATCCCGACGCCTGCCTCTGTCTCATAATCGCCGATACCGACGAGATATTCTCAGGTATCACTACGATTCGCATAAACGATGACGGAGCTATCGAAACTGTTCCCGCCGATGAGATCGCTGTTGCATCTATCGTCGCCAACAAAAAGGTAAAGGCAAGACAGATGATCATCATCTCATTCGAGGATCACAGCTTCTTCGAGCCCAGCGAGAAGAGCCTCTCTATCCTCGTAAACTCAGGCACTGAGAACAGCGCTTGTCAGGTCATCACTTCTCCGGAGGAATCAGCCACCGCAGCAAGTATGTGCAGTGTTGTGCCCGATTTCCTCAGCGGCTACGATGACGCTCCATCACCTGTAAATCAGGCTCTCGGAGCTCCGGCAGATTTCTCTTCCGGCTTCGATGTTGACGAGACTAATCCTTTCTATGCGTCCTCAGACGCTGCTTCAAGCGCTCCTTCACCCGATTCCGCACAGAATGGCGGCCCCAAGTTCCTGTACGAGCAGCCCGCAGAGGCTCAGCAGGCTGGAGCAAGCGGTTTCCCCGGTATCGGTCAGAGCGGTTATCCTCAGCAGGCTGGCTATCCTCAGCAGAGCGGCTACCCCCAGCAGTCCGGTTACCCTCAACAGAGCGGCTACCCCCAGCAGGGCGGTTTCCCTCAGCAGAGCGGCTATCCCCAGCAGGGCGGTTTCCCTCAGCAGGGCGGCTATCCCCAGCAGGGCGGATATCCTCAGCAGGGTGGTTATCCCCAGCAGGGCGGCTATCCCCAGCAGGGCGGTTTCCCTCAGCAGGGCGGTTATCCCCAGCAGGGCGGCTTCCCGCAGCCTAATCCCTACGGCGGAGCTTCCACCCATAATTCGCTCTATCAGCAGAATATGAACGCTAACCCCTATGGTCAGCCCTACGGCGCGAGCCGTTCGCTCCACGGCGGTACAGCGCCTTTAAGAAGCAACTATCAGCAGAGCAGCGTTATGCTCTCAAAGTCCAGCGGCGGTGCTTTCAAGAAGAGACTCAGCAACTTCCTCGATGATGACGATGCTCCTATGGACGCCGAAACAGCTGAGATCGCTGCTAATGCAGCTACCGCAGGCGAGACCAGCCTCGAAGACGGTCCTATGTCCAAGAACGATATGCTCAAGCAGGCTAAGGACAAGAAGAAGATCGCCAAAGCCAACCTCAACATGAAGAAGAAAATGTGATCAGGTCCGATTAATGTGTGTTTCTCCGGGCCTCCGGAGAAACACACGTTTTTGTCAGTCATATCTTCCGCACGGTCATCATATTCGCCAAATAAGTCTTTTTACTATCGGCGGATATGCACAATATTTTTGAAAAATGCCTTTTTCCCCGCTTTTGCCCTTGCAATTTGCGCGGTACTGTGCTATAATGAAAATGATGACTTTCGTGTTCTATTTGCGCCGTTCCATAGTTCCGGTCAGCCGGCATAACGGTCGCTGTTATTGATTATTTATTGTACATCCAGGCACTGTACATCACTTTTAATATACCAAGGAAGGGATATTTTATGACTTATTTGCTTACAATTGATGAAGCTATCGACAGAAAATTTCTCGTGACCAAATCAATCAAGGGACAGGCTGAGGCTGGTACGATCATTCATGTTATGGACGCCGAAAAGGTCTCTAATACCCTTCACGTTACATACCGTGTTGCCCGCTTTAACGGAAAATTCCACGATTTTCAGGACTACACCGCTAAGTTTGACGACGTTGCTCAGTTCTGCAAATGGTGTCAGCCCGATAACTTTATCGCAAGAAACTATGAGAGCTTCAGCATAAGAGACATCCAGCACTATATCAAGATCAAAAACAGAACTGTTACTACTTTCTGTCTCCCGCTCATCTTGATCGCTCTTGTTATCATCTGGGCACTCTCCTTCGTTCTCCTTACAGGAGTCCTCAGGATAGTCCTCGGTGCAGTTCTCACCGTTATCGCTGTACTCCTTGTTTTCTCCTTATTCAGATCCCAGAAGAAAAAGGAAAAAATGCGAATGTACAAGAAGCTCAGTTCAGGCTGGGGCGTTGTGATCGAATAATTTTTATGCCATACAAACTTGCTTCAAAGCTTTGTATGGCATTTGATTTTTCCACCGCAGTTCTGCTGTGACAAGATATACCGCACCGTACCGGCAGCAGACTGCCGCTGCGAAAAAGAAAGGAATAATACCATGAAAAGATCAATCGCTATCTTCACTGCCGCACTTCTCTGCGTTTGCCCAGCTGGCTGCGGCTCAAAATCCAGCTCTTCATCCCAGAAGAGCACTTCCACAACGGCTGCCACTACCACCACAGCCCCGGAAGAGACTACTACTGCCGCCGTGACCGAAGCTGAGGCCACCACCACAACAGCGCTTACAACTGCTGCCGCGGCGACTGAGGCTGCCGATCAGCTCTCAATGGAGAATGCTCTTGAGCTGATAACGGCGCTTTCCACTGTGGATAAGCTGAATATCGGCGTTATCGGGGTGGACTACGATACCACTCACACCGACGCCAACGGCACTGTGTATTATAAGGTCAACGATGAAAACTACAAGTCAGTCTCCGACATAAGAAGCTACCTCAACAAGAATATGACCGATAATTTCGTGGCTCAGGAGTATTTTTCCCTTATCGACGGTGACTCACCTGCCTATATCGACGCTGACGGTGCTCTCTATGCAAATCCTATCCCCAGAGGCGGCCGCTTCAGCTTCACAGGCAAGATAACCGCTATAAATTCCAATGACGATGGCAGCTGCACTATCGTGGCAGCTAACGACAATTACGGCGAACTCGTAGCTGTTGAAATAGACACAGTCAAAGAGAACGGTTCATGGAAAATATCCGGCGTTTCATCCAACTGACGCTCTAATGCAAACGAAAACAGCCATAGCAAGGGAAACTCCCCAAGCTATGGCTGTGTTTTTGTATTGTCCCGAAAACGCCGTCGTCCCTGCTGACATTCATACAAATGAACGTTTGCAGGGACGGCATTCCTCTCATGCTTATATTTTACCACATTTCACAGCAAAGTTCAATGAGCATAATCTCCAAAACCTGCCGTATAAAATTAGTTAATATTACAAATTGTATATACATCCTGTGAGGTGCTCATCAATTTGTAATACCATTATCGCCTTCCGAAGGCTTCCAGCTTATCCCGGAAAGCGTCACCGTATGCTCCCCTATGCTCGCAGAATCGCCGATATTTCCCAGCTGGAACTTTACGTCCGCCGACATATCTTCTCCGAATACAACTTCAAAGACGTAATGCTCCGGCTGAGTGCCTAAGACAACTTTTTTGTCAAGGTAGCGCTCATAGGAGGAATCCTCCACCGTTACCACCATTTCCCGTTCCGCTGTGGACGATGCGTCAAATTCTAAAGTATAGGTGCTGCCGGCACTGACCTTGCAGCCCCGGATAAGTCCCATGACCGCGTATTCCAGAGTCCCGGCGTTCTTGATATCGATGACCGTGGAGCCGTCCTTGTTGGTGATAGCAGCATCGGCTCCCTCGATATATGGCTCCAGAGCCGCAGATGTCACCTCCGCCGGCACAAAGTCCGAGCCGTTCTTCCTGTACGCTCTCACGTAGTCGATGTCGAAGTGTTTCTCGCCGCCGGTAAAGGTCTCCGGATCGGCATATATACCGTCAATGCCGTCGAAGTGTCCTCCCACCGCAAGATTGAGTATCACATAGAAATTCTGGTCGAAGGGCGCAGGATACTTCCTGTCGGCAGAGTACCAGTCGGTCTGTGTGCTGTAAAGCTCGTCGTCCACATACCAGCGTATCTCTCCGCTTTCCCACTCCACCGCGTAGGTATGCCAGCTCTCAGAAGAATCCCCCTCCGGATAGCTGTAATTCGCGGTAAGGTAAGTGTTACCGGGCCATACGTCCCCGAAGTGGATAGTGCCGCAGATCTTTTCCGGAGTGCTGCCCCAGCCCTCCATTATATCTATCTCGCCAGAAGCCGCCCAGCCTCCGTAGACGCTGTCCTCCGGGAGCATCCATATCGCCGGCCACAGGGACTTTCCGGAATCACACCGAGCCCTCACCTCTATCCTGCCGCCGCACATGGAGAATTTATTCTGTGTCGTCAGCTTCGCGGAGGTGTAATCGTACTCCCCCTGTGTCTCAGAGACTATGTGTTCTTTACGTGCGGCTATGGTCAGGCAGCCGCCGCTCACGGAGGCATTCTTGTCGGTGTAGTATTCCTGCTCGTTGTTGCCCCAGCCGTTGGTCACATAATTTCCGTCGGCGTCCAGCTTCCAGTTGCCTATCTCATAGGACCATTTTTCGCTGTCGAGAGTATCACCATCGAACTCATCGCTCCACACAAGAGTATACTCTCCGGGAGTCTCCTCACCAAGGAGAAAATTTCTGAGAGCGGAGAGTTCCTCCGCCGAGGTGCTCCTGCGTGCGGAAGCGAGGTCAAAGCCGTTAACAGCTCCGTCGCCGGTATAGTCCATGCTTATATTCCCGGCTGAGTGAACGTACCCGGCACCTGCTATGGTCGCAGCCGCGAGCACGGCTGCCGCTTTTATGAGAAGTTTCATTCCAGCCTCCAATCTGTATAAAAAACGGGCGCAAGGGGAGCCCCCTCTGCGCCCGTGTCAGGGTTCTATATCACATATCGCCGCTCTTGACGTTTATTGCTTCCTCGGTGGTGGTAACATCGCCTGTAAGACCGCACCAGCCGCAGGTGATACGCTCCTCGTTGTTCCAGCAGGAAAGCTTTCCGCATCGTCCGCAAAGCACGAACCTCTCCGAACGGCAGTAGGGACAGCCATTGAAGCCATCATCAGCGATAAGGTTTCCGGTGATCTTTGTCTTGTCGTAGCCCTCGTGGGAGGCTCTGCCCTCGTCGATAGGGAAAGCCCACGTTCTGAACCAGTCTCCGGAGCGTTCCTCGACTCTCACGCCAAAGGTGCGCTTTGCCTCTGGACATTTCATAAGTATTACCTTAGCGTTCATGGCTTGACCGCCTTTCTTCAGTATCTTACAACAGCTTCAGTATATCTCCGGCATTCATCACCGTCAGGCACCCGTAAAGTGCCGCAAGCAGGACTGCTCCCATTATGAGCGTCATGAATATGATGTTGACGGGCTTTACTCCGCCTACTGACATTATCTCCTCAGCCGGGAGCTTCTCCCCGGGAGCGTGTGCTTTCAGCCGTTTCAGCGACCGCATGGTGTACTTATAGTACAGCCAGTTTCCGAACAGGCAGAACAGTATGCTCACCACCCAGCCGGCTATGCCGAAATAGCTGTCCAGCATCTCCAGCGAGGACTGGTGGTCATATATCATGGAAAGTATCGCCTCTGTATCCTTACCTGAGCCGAGGTGCTTGCTCAGCCACAGAACATAGGAAGGCAGATTGAGAAATACGCTTATTATAGCCGAGATCATCGCCCAGCCCCACATCTTCCTGTTGGCAAAGTAAAAATACGGGAAAATAAGGCAGGAAATATTGAAGGATATTTTTGAACCGAAATCCTTCATGCGCTTGAATATGGGGATATAGTAGAGGGTATTGGTGCCTACGAACTGCGAGACCTCTTTCAGTGTGGCTCCGCCCATATCCTCCTCGGGATTGAAGCCAAGGTAGGGCGAAAGTATCTCGAACTCGCTGGGGGCAGCACCGGTGACCTCTCCGGTATTTTCTTCCTGAGCAGCGGTCTCAGTGCCGTCCAGTGCGGCTCCGCAGTGCTGGCAGTTTTCCTCGTCCTTTCCGTTGGGGAACTTGCAGACGGGACATATCTTCGCTGCGCCTTCTATATTCTTTTCAGCTTCATTGCCGCCAGAACGCTTCCATTTCTTCTTTTCCTCGTGAAAAGCGATGTTGGCGCATCTTCCGTTCAGCTTATAGCATTCCCTGTGGTGGGGAGAGCCGCAGTCAGGACAAACTACTACATCGTCCTCCGCAGTGAACACCTTTCCGCAGGCGGCACAGGCTTCGCCTTTATAATTCATGGATTTCCTCCGTTTCGTTGCAGTTGTCGGGACGTACGCAGAAAATACGGCGTTCCCTGACATGGTTCAGAACAACGACCACTCCAAGGTGATCATTGTATACACATTTATTATAACACCTAACCGCCACTAAAATCAAGTGATTTCAGAAATAAAAGCAAAAAAACTGCTCCTCGCGTGATATGCCGACTTTCATCGTCCATGTACGACCTTCTCTGACATCCCCGGCTGTTGACTTTTCTCCGCCTTTAGTGTATAATCATTTTATGGATCGGAGATGAATTTATGAGATCAAAAGGCACCAAAACTATCGCTGAAAACAGAAAAGCAAGACACGATTACTTCGTGCTTGAAACATACGAAGCCGGCATAGAGCTCGTTGGCACAGAGGTAAAATCCATCCGTCAGGGCGGCGTGAACCTCAAGGACTCATGGTGCTCTATCGACAAGGGCGAGCTCTTCGTCCGCGGTATGCATATCTCGCCTTACGAAAAGGGCAATATCTTCAACCGCGATCCTCTGAGAATAAGAAAGCTCCTTATGCATAAGCGCGAGATAAATAAGCTGTTCGGCACTCTCAAGCAGGAGGGACTCTCTCTCATACCCCTCAGTCTCTATTTCAAGGACTCAAAGGTGAAGCTCCAGCTGGGACTGTGCAAGGGCAAAAAGCTCTACGACAAGCGCGATGACGCCGCCAAGCGCGACGCTAAGCGTGAGATAGACAGAAATATGAAGATACGCAACCAGTAAGAAAGGCGGTCCGCCAGCACCCGAAGTTTTTCCTCGGCTTCTCGGACACTACCAATAACCACTTCATGTTCCGCCGCCTCGGCTTGCAGACCTTCTACGGGCAGGCTTTTATGTGCGATCTTGCGGAGCTTTCCGGAGATATGCTCCCCTATTCAAAAAAACGGTTCGGCGAGCTCCTTGCCCCAGTATTTGAAAAATGTCCCCTGCTAAAGGAAGATTTCGCAAACCAGATCGCAGTAACACGAAAGTATAATATCTTCCCCAGCGCCGAGGAATGGCGTGGAAAGATACTCTTTGCGGAAACGAGCGAGGTCACACCTCCTCCCGAAATGCTGCGGGAATACCTCGGCGCACTGAAGGCGGAAAGCGTCTTCGATAACGTAAACGGTATCATAATCGGCAAGCCCATGAACGAGAAATACTACGAGGAATACAAGTCAGTATGGCGCGAGGTCGTGAACAACGATTCACTCCCCATGCTCTATAATGTAAATTTCGGCCACGCGGCCCCGAAAGCTATACTTCCCTACGGAGCTATGGCTCATGTTGACGCGAACAGACATGAAATAACCCTGCTGTAAAGGAGAGTCCCATGATAAGAGAAGTGAATGAAAACGACCTCTCAGGTCTGCTGAAATTGTATATGCACCTCCACAACAACCCTCTTCCCGAGCTGGACAGCCATGTGCTGGGAATATGGGAAAGCATTCTCCGCGACCAAAATCACCACATGATCGTCGCCGAGGAGGGCGGCAGGATAGTCTCCTCATGTGTGTGCGTCATCATCCCTAACCTCACACGAGGTCAACGCCCCTATGCCTTTATCGAAAATGTGGTCACCCACCCGAACTTCCGCGGAAAAGGTCTGGCTACCGCCTGCCTTAACTTCGCAAGAGACATTGCCCTCCGTGAAAATTGCTACAAGATGATGCTCCTCACCGGCTCAAAGGAGCAGTCCACTCTTGATTTCTACCAGCACGCAGGCTACAACAAAAACGACAAGACAGCTTTCATCCAGTGGCTCTGACTTCCCCTTTTCCGACATTTTTTACTGTTGACAAACGTCCTCAAACATTGTATAATATATCCGGAGCACTTTCAGCTCCCCATACCTCCCCCCCTCATTACTATGGGGGCGTAAAGGTTTCGACGGGGACTTTGAAGTGTGATAAGCGAGCGGAGCACGGCGTGAGCTCCATAACCGTCGCCACGTTTAAATATAAACGCAAGAAATAACATTACAGTTTCTACTAACAATAGCGAACTGGTAGCTGCTTAAGTCAGCTTCTGTCCACCGGGTGAGTACCGCGGCTCCCGCTTGGGCATCGATGAGCGGTGAACGATATAAGGGAGCGTCCGTGCCCTTATATTGTATTCGGACTACTCTGGCTCTCAGCCCGTTTATCGGCGGTCAGTCAGGGAAAGCTTAATAGGTAAAATACGCTCGTAGAAAGTTGCATGAATGAGTTTTCGGACGCGAGTTCAATTCTCGCCGCCTCCACCATTAGAATATGCGTATTTTTAAAGTAAAAAAGTCGCATAAAAAAAGCCGTAGATACGTTAAACAGCGTATTTACGGCTTTTCCGTTTTCTCAAAAATATGCACTTTTGTTCAGAGAGGGGTACAGATCAGGGATATCCGACGCATTTTGTGTCTCAGAAAACTGAAATTGTCTCCTCGCAAATCAGTGCGACAGTGCGACAGAAACACCTTTCCGGCTTTCCGGTTTTCCGGTAGTTTCCGGTACTCTGGTGAACTTTGTGGTACTTTCCGGTGTTTTTAACGTAATAATATATGCTGTATACCCCTCAGTCCCCGTGAGACAGTGCGACAATGCGACAGGTATAATTTCCGGAAAATTCCTTGAAAATAAAAATACGCAGGTACAGCGTGAGGTCATAAAAATAGCAGCAGAATGATTGCAATAGGTACACTTTGATACGGATTATTCAGCCATAGATATTTATTGACACTGAACATATCTTCTGATATAATTGTTACTAAGATAAATCGATATTCAGAGGTGAACATTATGAGTTTGGGCATCGGAGGATGGGCTTATTTGACATTAGAAAACGAAAGCATTATCCAATACAAATATGGAAGTTTTGACTGGAATAATCCTGAGCATTACAATGATGATAAAAAATGCGATGGTCAAATAATTATACATAAAGGTTTATTATCAAAACCATCTGATAGTAGCCAATTGATAAAGGAAAGAGTAATAGAAATTGTGAATTGTTGTAATTGTTGGGCGAAAACTCGGGATGAATTTGAAATAGACACTATTGCATTGAGCTTGTTATATAAAATATTTAAAGAATATAGGATCAGCAATCAATTTCCAGAAAAATGCACTTTGTGTAAATGAAGCTATTTTATGAGACATATATTCCGATTTTGTTCAGCACCACATAATAAAAATTCCCCGAAGCGATCGGTGAACTCACTTAACCGCTTCGGGGAAATATTTTACTGCTTCATATAAAACTCACATTCATAACCGTCCGCACGGAGCAGAAGTTCCTCAGCCCATTCGGGAGTTTTCTCCATTAAGCAGCATTCCAACACGCAGAGTTGGTGCTTCAACTTCTGCGTTACCAAAATCACTTGAAATAAAACTCGTCAAGAAACTCTCAGCATCGGTGATGTGTGAAATATTCTCAATTACTCCATATGAGTAAGAGCCTTCAATATGTTCGATCTTTACAATATCAAAGGCATGGAGCTTCAAATTGCAATCTGTCCAGAAGGTGAATTTATCCATTGTTGTTGGCCATTTTTCTGTGGCTATTACTCTACCAATTAGTTTGTTCACCGTTGTTCCCTCCTAAAATAAATGCAGAAAACTCTCTGCACTAAGATATTTTGATTTTACATATTTTTCGGTTAAATAGACAGGATACAAGTGATTTGCCCAACGCAAATCAGTACCATAGCACACGGGGTTTCTTTCATTTATTAGTAAAGCGCTCAACATATTAACTAAGTCACTATCAATACCATATTCATTTTCTTCCTGAGTTACAAGCATCTTTTCAACCTTTATAACTCCGTCAAATGCTGTCCTTGTTCTTGACCTATCTCTTAATCTTATATACCAAACAGCAAATCGAATATCACTTTCAACACCTTTATAATTTGGTCTATAACACGCTACAGGTGTTCTATGATACAGCGGAAGCTCTGCTATGTATCCAGGATTTGGTTTTCCATTGACATCCCTACATATTTCAGGATTGAAATTTTTAGACACGCCAAGAACATAATTGTAATTATTTTTGAATATCATGTTTTTGCGTTTATCTGCTATTATATCTTTAGTAGGTCTATATTCAAGAGATCCATCCTTTACTAAGTAATGCTCTGAATCAAGCATTCCTTTTTTTACAAGCTCTGCGACCATATCCTTCTCGCACTGTATCATTTCATCTTGTATCTTGGCAGTTCCTCTGTCCTCAAATTTTTCAGGATCAGTCTTTGTAGAGTAAGGAATGATGTGTTTTATCTCGATGCCCATTCTTTTCAAAACAGGTAGTTCGCTTAATTTCATTGCCATAGCTTTGAAATAACCTGGTCTTCCATCCGCATCTGCAATATCGGGAACTGATATAACTATCTCTCTCATGAAGCGTTCAGGCTTAATGATTTTATTCTCCCGCTTACAGCAGCCTACACCAATCTGTCCAGCAACTATCGGATAGATAACGCTTCTTCCCCCCGAAGCTATATAGGCATGATCATCAACCTTGTATACTCTGCGTGATCCGTCAAGGAAGTAAGTTAAGTATTGTTCTTCACGAAGGGCAAGATCAAGTGCCTGCTTTTCAAGAGAAACGTAGTTCTTGGTTGGATTGGTCTCTGCCGTTCTTTCCCATATTATAGTATCTTCACTATAGTCGATAAAAGGTCTTTCAGCATGATCAAGACCATACTTATGTGCTTTATAACTTTTTCCACCAGTCTCATCTGCCAACACCTGCATGACAGATTTGGGGCTATCGGGGTATACTTGGCTCATATATATTCACATCTCCCTATTAGATGATCTACAAGAAAACCAGAATCATGACTTATTGGTTATCTGCCCTCATTACGGCAGACTATACTCCTTTATATTATACCACAACTTGTCAAAAAAAGCAATAGATTTCGAGGCAATTTTAAACAAAACGCCACAAAAACATATTAGTGCTGATTAGAAGTACAACTATCAGGCGCTTTTGTAATGCGGCGTTCTGTACCAACAAACAAATCATACATCTGGTTGAGCTTATGTCTGCGTAGAACCTCAGACATATTTTCGGGTGAGGAATATGTTACCATGATACCGAATCGGTGTGCAGCACAACTACATGAGGTACATGAGAAGTTTATACCGTATGAAGTTTCATATCCTAAGTTGAAACTTTGTAATATGACTTCACGCGGGGAAGTTGTCTTCCAAATAAAGATATCATAATGCTTAATCGGGACACCTAAGAACTACATTGAATATGTAGTGTATCATGAGTTTTGTCATTTTATTCATCCTAATCATTCAAAACAGTTCTACTCTCTTTTACAGGTAATGCTACCTGATTGGAGAGATAGTAAACAGCTTCTTGAACAATTAATGATACTATAATGACCTCCACGGGCAGTGGCACTCCGTGCAGGCAGCTGCGCTGAGCAATGCCAGCATACACTCGCTGGCGCTCGTCTGCTGTCAGCCCTCTTACGAGGGCAATCTTTTATAAGTATTAAATTTTCCTATCTATCATCTTTATATTAGTAATAATATTTATATAAATATAAAAATAATATAAATATAATAGTGATGGAAATATATACTAAAAAACAAACACACAAAAACAGCAACCCTTATGGCTCATAAAGAGATTTCTCAGAATATCCCGTAAAATAGCCATAAGGGTTGCTGCTGCTTTCGTGGTAGAATTATGATATGAAATCAGAAAGCGATTTCAAAAATATGTAAAATATAATAGTGGTGACGTTATTTCTTGTCCTTGAAACACCTCTGTGAAGGAGTCTTGAAAGCTTTGCGGTTATGTCTGAACGACTTGACATTTCCTTTGACAAACAGCTTCACCACGACATTTTCCGGATATACCTCGATACGATCTATAAAACGTTGAAGGAGTGTTCTGAATTCATAGGAGTCCCTGTCAAGGGCAAGGAAACTCTCTCTGACGGACGGTTCAGTATAGTCAAGGCACTTCTTCCTGACAAGCTCTATGACATACTCTTCAAGGCTGCCCTTTTCGATCTCTTTCGGATTATCGCAGTCAGCTTTTTTCGTACCACAGGTGTAGGTATGATAAGACGGAAGAGTTGGTCTTAACCGTATAGCGCCATTCATTGGGTGATGGCATACTCCGCATACAACTAATTTACTGAGCAGATACACACAATTGCAATGCCTTGAACGGTGCATATGAGCGATACGTTTTTTCTGAGCTGCCGCCCATGTCTCACGGCTGATAATAGCAGGTATACCGCTTTCAATGCGAATGATCTCCTCAGACGGTTTGTTCCTGTGGCTGTTGCGCTTGTTGTCATATCCCTTAGACTCCGAACGGTTGAAGATATACACGCCTGTGTACTTTTCGTTCCTCAGGATCTCAATGAAAGAATTTCTTGTAAAAGGCTTGCCGATCTTGGTGAGAAATCCGTCAGCATTCAGTGCATCGGCTATCTGCTGATAAGAATAATCGCAGAGATACATACTGAAGATCAGCATAACTGCCTTTGCTTCCTGTTCGTTGATCACATAGTGCTGTGACTCATCAATATCATATCCAAGTCCGGGGCAGCCGCCGTTGAATAAACACTTGTAAGCGTTCTCCTTCATCCCCTTCATGCTTTCTCTTGCTAAATTGGCTGAATAGAATTCATTGATAGATTCGAGAAGTCCTTCCAGAAGTATGGACTCAGGACTGCTGTCGAGCCTCTCCAGAACACTGCACAGCTTTACTCCGTTCTTGCGGAGTTTTTGCTTATAAAGGCTTGAATCATAGCGGTTTCTTGCAAATCTATCCAGCTTATGCACAAGCACGATGTCGAACTCCCTCTTGTTGGAATCTGCGATCATCTGCTGAAACTGCGGACGCTTGTCCGTGGTCGCACTATAAGCCTCATCAACATATCTTCCTACGATCTTCCAGCCGTTGTCTGCACAGAACTTCTTCATTGCCCTGAGCTGTGCTGATATCGACTCCTCTCTCTGCATACTTGTTGAGTACCTTGCATAACAGGCTACTCTTAGCGGTTTATTATCCATTGTCTGCATTCCTTTCGCATTTTTGGACCGGTCATCATTATTTTATCAGCATGGTGTATGGAATGCAATTACTTTTGAAGAAGATTTGCGAAACTGACAAAGGTGCTTTTTCCTACTTCTGAAAAACCTACGAGAAGTACAATGAGGATTCTTTTGCAAATATATTGCGTTTATGGGGCGGATATGGTATAATGTTCATACTGAAAAAATATAAAAAGTGCTGCGCTTTGTTTACATATAAAGAGGAGTATTTGATATGGAACTTTACGATGCTATAAATAACAGAAGAACTGTCCGTGAATTTGAGAATGAAGTTATCCCCGAAGATATAATTGAAAGAATAATAGGAGCTGCCTTAAAAGCACCTACTAACGATCATATGAGAGACTGGCATTACATCGTGGTGAGTGATAAGAGTATGATGGCAAGATTGCTTGATATAATTCCAAAGGGAATATCTGATGAAGATATGGATGCACTTATAAAAGACTGGAATCTGACAGACAGTTTACAGCAGGAGTGTTACCGGAATGCTGTTCCAAAGCAGTACAGAATGCTGTTTGACGCATCAGCGATCATAATTCCGCTGCTCAAGCAAAAGACGGATATACTTCATCCCGACAATATATCTCACCTCAATGGTTTTGCCTCTATCTGGTGCAGTATAGAGAATATATTCCTTGCAGCAACAACTGAGGGATACGGCTGTAATTTAAGAGTTCCGCTTGGCAATGAGGCAGAATACGCAAGAGATGTACTTGGCTTCCCAAGTGATTACTTCATGCCTTGCTTCATAGGAATCGGAAGACAAAAAAAGGATATTCAGCCGGTCAGGCAGAAGGATATAGATATCAGGGAACGGATTCACTGGGATAGATTCTGACCCACTCGGCATAAAGGCAGTTCTTTGGCAAATACCTTGCGTTTCTGAGGCTGATGTGGTATAATAGTATCAATTAAGTGGTCGTGTAAGAAATAATTATTAACAGTAAGGGAGGATAAGAATGATACTGTATCACGGAAGTAATGTTACTGTTGAGAAGCCTGTTCTTGTAAAGCAGAATCGTTTCTTGGACTTTGGCTTCGGATTCTATACAACTACAAATAAAGAACAAGCCAAAGACTTTGCCAAAAAAGTTACTGATAAGAGAAAAGAAGGAACAGCAACACTTAACATATATGAAATAGATGAAACAACTGCTTTTTCTGAATGCAAAGTTCTCTCTTTCGATGAACCGAATGAAGATTGGCTTGATTTTGTTGCACAAAATAGGCAAGGAACATACAGCGGAGATCAATATGACCTGATATTCGGTCCGGTTGCAAATGATGATGTATACAGGACAATTACACTTTACATGACCGGAATACTTTCAAAAGAGCAGACACTTGAAGCTTTAAAAATAAGGAAGCTTTACAACCAGCTTGTTTTCACATCAGAAAAATCTCTTGAATATTTGAAGTTCCAGAGGAGGCTGTTTGTATGAATGAAAATCAATTCAATTCTCTCTTGACGCTTATAGTGCCGCAAATCATAGATAAAATAACGGAGAACAGCAATATTTCTGACATAGATGCAATTGACAGGTTTTACAATTCACGGCTTTACAGTGAATTATCAGATGAAAAGTCTAAGTTATGGCACTATAGTCCTTTGCTGCTCTACACTATGTATCAGGATGAACTGCTGACTGGAAGCTATGACTATCCGGAGGAGGCTTAAAAATGAGCAGAGAAAGTGAATTCCTGATATACTGCATGGAGCGTTATCGCTACTATAAAAAACTTTCCGGAAAGGAAGTTGCGGAGATCTTCGAGAAAAGCGGAGTTAATGAGTACATTATCAAATGCTATGGCGCACTTCATACTGTTGGTGAAGAATACCTGATGAATGATATTGAGGAATATATAGCTGAGAACGGCTTCGGTAATAACAACGCACAGAGCTGAAAAGTGAGACTGTTGATGGCATTACGTTCCTCTCTCTTAAAAAGAGCTTCTGAGATCTAAATGCATTACAGCTTTTCTGAACTTCCGACGTTCCGAAAACGCCGAAACATCGAGGTGTCGCACTTCGGAAATCTTAAAAACAAGCAGAAAATGAGGGGCGTGCATCGCCTCCACCAGTGGGGAGCCCCTGCGGGCTTCCACGTTGCCGTGCTTACGCACTCACTCTGTACAGAAGTCTTCGTCTTCTATCGCTCACGGCACAAAACAGAATTCCATTACGCGGTTCAGTATTACTGGACCGCGTTTTGTTTGCACAAATAAAAAAGAGGACGCAAAGTCCTCTTTTAAATTGAATCATAGTCTATTTTATACTGCTTGGCAAGGCGCCTTGCCTTTTCCTCATTGGCAATAAGGAAGAATCCGCCGTATTTCCGGCACATAACAAGCCTTTTTGCAGCCTCCTTGTCGCCTCTCGAAGCCGCCATTGCGAACCAGTCGGACGCTTTGGAGAAATTCTTCTCAACGCCCAGGCCGTTCATATACAGGTAGCCCATCCACTTCTGGGCATTGGAGTTGCCGCTGTTGGCTGAAAGCTCGAACATCCGCCTTGCGAGTTCGTAGTCCTTGGTGACTCCCTTTCCGTTGACGCTGCACCATGCAATGGAATACTGCGCGTCGGGATCAGACTGCGCCGCAGCTTTCTTGTACCAGAGCGCAGCCTCTGAGAAGCTCCTCTGCACGCCCCAGCCGTTGAATTTGCACTCACCGTAGTTATACTGTGCCCGGGCGTGACCGCCATCGGCGGCTCTTAGCCAGAGCTCCGCAGCCTTACGCTTGTTTTCCGGCACGCCTGCTCCACGGAAATAGCACGCGGCGAGGTTATTGAGAGCGTCCAGCTCTCCGGCAGCCGCAGCCTTGCGGAAGAGCTCCGCAGCCATTTTCATATCCGCGCGAATACCTGTTCCGGCGGCACAGCAGCAGCCAAGGTTGAACATTGCCGGAGCATACTCCTGCTCCGCTGCACGCTTATACCAGAAGACTGCTCTTTCGCGGTCGGCAGCAGTACCCATTCCGTTGTAGTAGGCGTTTCCCAGCTCGAACTGAGCACCGGGATTCCCCTCCTCAGCTTCCCGCATGAGCTCGTCGAGCTCGCTGCCGCTGTCGGCGGAAATGCCGTACCTTTCAGCGTATCTGGCAGCTCTTTCCGGATCTGCCTGAAGGTTTTTGCCACCCATTCTGAAGCACTGCACCAGTGCCTTCTGGGACTCGTAATCTCCCTGCTCGGCAGCCTCCTTGTACCAGTGGGCAGCCCTGGAAAGGTCGCACTCTGTACCCGTGCCCGAATGCCAGCACGCCGCCAGTTTCTTCTGGGAACTGCAATCGCCGCGCATGGATGATCTTGTATACCATTCAACTGCTTTTTTGTAATCCTGCTTTACGCCGCGTCCGTAGTAGAAGCATTCTCCGAGGTTGAAGCAGGCATCGTTATCGCCGTTCTCAGCCTTGCGGAAGAGATCCTCGATCACTGAACCGGAGGAGGCTCCCTCGCCGTTTTCGGGACTTTTTCCTGTATTCTCCAGCTTCCAGCCAAGGGCATATGCGAGACTGCTGACTACCATGCCGGTCTTTTCGCTGTTGAGGTATTCGCTCACGGAAGCCTCGGCTTTCCGCATTACCTCCTCAGGAGACTTGTTTCCGGCAAGCACCTCTCCATTCTCCCGGAGGAAGAGCTTTCCTACATTTTCACTGAGAGCTACAAAAAACGCCTTGTTCTCCCTTGTGAGCTTGGGGGCAAGGTCGCTGAGAGCCGCACAGAAGCGCTTATGGTCGGCGATTATCTCTATGCCGAACATATCTGTGACCTGTTTTACTGCCGCAGCTGCTTCAGGTATAGTCTGTTCCATAGTCTGCCTCCCGTCTACTGACCGGCGGAGCAATACTTCCCGAAGGAGGAGTGGATCATCTCCATTATCTCATCGCCGGAATTGATGAACATATTGAGCTGTCTGAGGAGCTCGTGGGCTCTTCCGAGGCACTCCGCCCGTGATCTGTTGACGAAATAGCGTTCCTCGGCAATATGGTCAGTGAGGTATCTTGCGGCGAGCTCACCGGTCGCCCAGAGCACGCCGTAGTAAAGGGTATCGGTCTCGTCACCGCTGAGAAGTCCGCCAAGCCCTCTTGCAAAGCCCTCGGTGACGCTGCTTATCCTGTCGAGGTCGGCGTAGCCTATGCCGCACACCGAGCGCACCATGTCGCCGTAATCCAGAGCAGCATAGCCGCTCATAGCCGTATCAAGGTCTATCACCGTACACTTCTCACCTATGATCACGTTATCGGTCTTGGCATCGCCGTGGATGATACGCTTGGGGATGTCGGCGGTAAAAACTCCGGAAAGAGTCTCGCTGAGACTTCCCAGTCTGCCCAGCACGCTGCTGTCGATACTCTTCATACCGTCACTGCCGGCAAGAGAAGTAAGCATGGAAAAATAGCCATTGAAGTCGTGGTAGCCCTCTATTGCGGGAGCAAGCTTCACCCTGCTGCCGCTGAGAGTTTTTATGAACGTTCCGAAGGCATAGCCTGCCAGCTCGTCCTTGTTCCTGACCTCTCCGCCGGAGCGTG
>Ga0310690_10000649_pt1 | contig 71188 bp, 55 predicted proteins | sample AusTroGonzalo_MG_2_FD_207661 | JGI IMG/M metagenome (GOLD analysis project Ga0310690, IMG submission 207661) | Bovine rumen microbial communities from tropical cattle in Woodstock, Queensland, Australia - Gonzalo_04 (v2) (version 2) | ecosystem: Host-associated > Mammals > Digestive system >...
TGTCAACCTTATTTCAGGTGGTTATAGTGGCGGGGTTCCACCTCTTCCCATTCCGAACAGAGAAGTTAAGCCCGCCCGCGCCGATGGTACTGCACACCCGTGGGAGAGTAGGTAGCCGCCGTTTTTTTAGAAGAAGCCCCGAGCATCAGGAGATGTTTCGGGGCTGCTTTTTTTAATGGGATGGAGATGCTTTCGAGAACAAACACACTGGCACTGAGAGGTATAGCCGCCACAGGTATAGTCGTATTTCATATTCTGCTGGGATACGCTATCTCTCCGTTTTTCAATATGTGGGGAGGTTTTTTCGTTGCTCTCTTCCTGATACTGAGCGGCTATGGGCTGGAGGAATCGTTTCGACAGAACGGTCTGGATGATTTCTGGCGAAAGCGGATAGATAAGGTCCTCCTGCCTACAGCTTTCTTCATTTGTGCCTACAATTTTTTATTTCCTTACCTTTCTCCGGACGGCGACCTCTCTCCTGAAGCGTCGATGCATAATTGTCTGGATGAACTGCTATATATCAAGCCCACCTTCTGGTTTGTCTTCTTTATAGCAAAATGCTATGTTGTCTATTGGTTGGGCTCTCGCTTTCTGAAAGGCCGGCTGCGACTTCTTTTCTTCGTAGCCTGTGCTCTCGTCTGTCTGAACTTACAGGCTCCTTGCGGTCATCTAGAAGCAGAACAGGCGTTTAGTTTCCTAGCGGGTGTACTGCTCTCTATGAATAAGACACGGTTGGAAACCCTTTCGGACAGGGAAATAAAGAGGATAATGCTCCTGCTGCTCTTCTTCGGAGCTGTCTTCTTTTGCCTAAAATCGATTCCGCAATTGCATGATTTGAAGGGTAGCATTGCATACAATTATTTGCTTTGCCCCTTCCGCCTTTCAATAGGTCTGGCGTTTATCCCTTTGTTCTCGATGCTTAGTTCGGAGAGAAGTGCATTGATGAGAAAAGCAGGAAAGTATAGCCTGGAAATCTACATTGCACATGTACCATTCATAGGATTGATTACGGATGCGGAAAGCACAGCAGTATTCTTGGCTTATTCTGTGTTGGCTTTTACTATTTTATTGGGATACAGGAGATTAGTAGCGGAGAAACTAAGCATTGCAGAGACGCTTTTCATCATTGTCAACCTGCTTTTCGTGGCAAAATATTCAGCGAGAATCTCGGAGGAATTTGCCCTGTATGCGACACTTTCTGCGGTTGTCTTCTACTATGTCCTGCTCCGTCTGGTTATACCTTATTATATAAGGAACTTTGGACGAGGAGCAAGAGGCAAGACGATTCTCATTGGAGCATGCTTGTTTGCTTTTGTGGGAATGTCGGTCATACAGTATGCGATTGATCCTTACAATATTCAGGTCGATAGGTGGTCGGCTTTGCACTTCCCAATACAGAACCTCCTTTCTGGGGATTATCCCTATAGTGCCAACACACATTTGGGCGGAAATGCATCACCGTTTCCCATATGGCAGATTCTGCACATTCCCTTCTATCTTTTGGGCAATGTGGGGTTGTCATTCTTCGTGGCGACTGGGTTGTTTCTCTGGAGTTGCTTTAAAGTTCAGGGAAGTGATAAGGCTATGGTTGTCAGCTTGTTGTTGTGTACCTCTGCTGCAGTCTGGTATGAAGTGGCAGTCAGGAGCGACCTCATCACCAATCTGTTGTTTTTGGCGGCGATAATCAATGTGGTTTTCCCCCATTTGAGTCAGAAATGGGTGGAGGAGAACCGGTGGTGGATAGCCTGTGCTGTAGGCTTATTTGCATGTACCAGAATTCTGGTTCTTGTCCCCATATTTTTGTTACTGCTACCATATTATATTAGGATGGATTGGCGGAAGCAAATTTCGGTAACATTACTGACTTTTGCGGTCTTTGCACTGACCTTTGTCCCGTTTGCTGTATGGGACTGGCAGGCGTTCTTCTACTCCCTGAATAGTCCTTGGGCTTTGCAGACAAGTCAGGGGAACCTTTCGGACTTCATCCTCTTCGTCCCCCTGGCTATTTATCTGTCGATGAATCATAAGGGAAGCAAATTCAGATATTACCGAAATACTGCGGTGATGCTTGTTGTATTGGTGTCTGTAACTTTTGTCCACAACATGTATTTGGAAGGCAACTGGAACCTATTTTCCCCGGCATATGACATCACCTACTTTTCGACGGCTTTGCCCTTTTGTCTGCTTGCTTTGTCGAGAAAATATGGTGTTTAATATGTATTTATTTGCATAGTTTAACATTTTGGGTCAGTAAAGACAATAAATCATTTGTGTAATCCGTTATATTATCGTACCTTTGTACGATAATTGAACAATGATAACAGCATCGATAGTTACATATAATAACAACCTGTTGGATTTGGAAGGTATCCTCCGCAGTCTACTCATCTCGCCCGTTCAGAAGGTCTGGGTTATAGACCATAGTGATACGTTCACGCGTCTGGAAGGTGAGTTGCAGGAGTATAAGCGTAGGGATGACGAGTTCCTTAAGCACGAGGGCAGAGGTTTCCAACTGGAGTACATCAGAGAAGTCAACAAGGGTTATGGTTCCGGTCATAATGTGGCTTTGCGTAAAGCGATAGAAGAAGGCAGTCAGTATCATCTTGTCGTCAATCCAGATGTATGGTTCGGCGCAGAGGTGATTCCGGCTTTGTGGAGACTGATGGAAGAGGATGAAACCATAGCACAGGTAATGCCCAAGGTGCTGTTCCTGAACGGTTCAGTGCAGCGTCTGGCCAAATTGCTTCCAACTCCGTTGGATCTTTTCTGCAGATTCTTCTTGCCTGGAAAACTTATTGCTAAGAGGAACGGCCGGTTTGAGTTGAAGCAGTCCGGCTATGACAAGGTGATGAATGTACCGTTCCTGTCCGGTTGTTTCATGTTTTTGAGAATAAGTGCCCTGCAGAGTGAAGGGCTATTTGACGAACGTTTCTTTATGTACATGGAAGACGTGGATATTACACGTCGATTGCATATGAAGTACAAAACGCTGTTCTATCCGTCTGTGAGCATATATCATCGATTCAGTCGCTTGTCGTACCACAACTGGAGCATATCGTTGATGCACATGGTCAGTGTGGTGAAATACTTCAACAAATGGGGCTGGATATATGATAGTGGAAGAAGGCGCTTTAACAAAAGACTTCTAAAGGAACTGAAAATGAATAGCGAAGAATGAATACAAGAAACATTATAACCATATTCTTGTGTCTGCTATTAATGCCCCTTGGCATCATGGCTCAGGCAGACCGTCTGGGCGAGGATGTTCAGTATGGCTTCAGCCTGCGTGGCACAAGCGGTGGCGGAGACAATGCGCCTTTCTGGTTCACCAACAACCGATATGGATTAGGTCCTGTAGACAATCATACCGTTCTGGCTCGTGCTTACATCAAGCGCGATGCGGAAGCCGACTCACTTCGCTTCTGGCGTGTCGGTTACGGTGTAGATATGGCAGCGGGCTACGGCAACCAAAGCGAGTTCTGCATCCAGCAGTTATTTCTGGACGTACAATGGAAAATGTTAAGACTCTCAATGGGTCAGAAGGAAAGACCTTCGGAATTCAAGAACGAGGAACTCTCCACAGGTGGTATGACGCTTGGTATGAATGCTCGCCCTTTGCCTCAGGTGAGACTGGAACTGCCCGATTTCTGGGATATTCCTGGAACGAAAGGATGGTTCGCCATCAAGGCACACATCGCTTACGGCATGTATATGGACAACAGGTGGCAGCGGAATTGGAATGCCGGCACTACCCATCTGTACACTCAGAACAGCCTGTTCCACTCGAAGGCTTTGTTCATGAGGATAGGCAACGTAAAGAAGTTTCCTCTGACGTTGAAATGGGGACTGGAGATGGCCTGCCAGTTCGGCGGCAAGGGATATAATTTGAGAGGCTACAATAACGAACCACTTGGGGAGGTCAGCCTTAGTAAGAATATTATAAAGGCCTTTATCCCCAGTGGTGGAGACGTAAATGACGATGCCTTCTCCAATGCCTCAGGCAACCATCTAGGTTCATGGCATTTCCGCTTAGACTGGACTGGTAAGAACTGGAGCGTAGGCGGCTATATGGATCATCTCTTCGAAGACCACAGCCAATTGGGTATGCAGTACGGTTTCTGGAAAGATATGCTTTTGGGCATAGAGATAAACCTTCCGGAGAATCGCTTTGTGAGCAGTCTTGTCTATGAACATCTCGGAACGATGAACCAAAGTGGCCCTCTCTACCATGATGCAACGGCGGAGAACCCTCAGCAGATAAGTGCCAACGATGCTTACTACAACAATCATGTTTATGGCTCTTGGCAGCACGGAGGCTTTGTTATGGGCAATCCTCTTATCATGTCGCCAATGTATAACGGTTATCTCGGCCTTGTTGGCATGCTGAATAACTATTTCAACCGCGTCAATGCACACCATGTTGGCATCAAAGGAAATCCCACACCCTGGATTTCGTGGCGAGTACTCTATACTTACGAAAAGAACCTGGGTTCTTACGATAAGCCTGTGATGGATCCACTCAAAGGACATTTCCTGCTTCTTGAGGGTACTTATAAACCCAAGAAACTGAGGGGACTTGGTTTTACATTGGCATACGGACATAATCATGGCAGTTTACTTGGGAAAGCCAACAGCGCCATGCTGACGGTGTCATTTGATGGATGGATACGTAAGTATAACTAATCACCGGAATGTGTGAAGTATAATTTGTGACAAAGAGAAATGTATAGCGTGAAAAGAGTAGTAAATATATTAATCCTTGTGGTGATGGCAATGGCCATAACCGGATGCAATAAGAAGGACTGCAACGGCGACCTAGACGGATTGTGGCAGTTGACCCAATGGCGGGATAAGGACAATACGGTGAAGGCAACTAAGGAGGACATGATCTTTTACGCCTTCCAGTTGCAGATGGCCAGCTTCCGTAAAGTAAGCGGTGAGGAATTCTTTATGCGTTCGTCGCTGAAGGTAAGTCCAAAGCAGATTTGTATATACAATCCAATTGAGTATGCGGGAAACGGGCACGACGAAATTCAACCAATGTCTATTCTTTCGGCTATCGGTGTTCCGGAAGACGGCATCTTTTGGGTTTTGGTCCTGGATGACAGCACAATGGAGCTGAAGACGAACAATGAGGACGTTCTTATATTCAGGAAGTATTAGGATGAAATTGATATGAATGGAATCATTTACCCCCTTATCACGTCTTTTATTTCAGCAGCGATAGTGACCCTAATCGGACTGCCTCTCATCATCAGGGGATGTCGTTATTTCGAATATTTTGATTTCCCTGATGCAAGGAAAATTCACCGCAAACCTGTACCTCGTTTGGGTGGACTGATTTTCTTGCCCGCCGCAGTTGTCGGACTTTTTGTGGCATCCTGGACAAACGTTCTGACTGGCGGCGAGGAGTTCGTATTTGGTGTCTCGACGGTAGCTATGACGATAGGCGGACTGATTATCTATCTGATTGGTTTTATAGATGACCGCTATGGCATGAAGGCAGGCCATAAGTTTATTATACAGACGATAGCCGCCCTCATTCTGCCCTTATGCAATTTGGTCATCACCGATCTTAATGGCTTATTCGGGTTGCATCAGATTCCGTTTTGGGTAGGATACGTGTTGACGGTAATGGCCATACTTACTATTGTGAATGCCATCAACCTGATAGATGGCATCGATGGTCTTTCCTCTGGACTCTGCATATTGATACTGGTGGCTTATACGGCGTTGTTACGCGGAAATCCTGCCATTGCCTCGCTGGATGCTGCGATTGTTGGCTCTCTGGTCGTCTTTTGGTGTTTCAATGTTTTTGGCCGAGTTGGAGGGATGAAGATTTTTATGGGAGATGCCGGCAGCCTTTTCCTTGGGTATGTCTGTGCCTATATGAGCATCAAAAGCTTGATGCGCCCCATTGCTCCTGTGGATTGTGGTGAGGAGCAGATGCTTATCTCAATTACGCTTTTGCTCATCCCTGTACTTGATGTCATCCGTGTGGCTCTGCAGCGTCGCCTGACTGGACACGGTATCTTCGAACCAGATAAAACCCACATCCATCACATCCTGATGAATGCAGGTTTGTCGATGCATGCAACTCTAGCCTGCATCCTGTCTTTGTTCCTCCTGATTTGTGGTATCAACTATGCCCTATGGCAGTGTCACTTCCCCATGCCGCTTATCGTGCTGACGGATGTCGCAATCTATGTTCTCGTCTGGGGAGTGCTGAATCTTATGAACAAGTCAGAAAACTGATTTTTCCGCGAATGTGCTTAGTCCAAGACTTCGTATTTTGACTGGCGGCTCTTGAACTCGGGCACGATTTCCTTCATAATCTTCACGATGGCCATATCGTCGTAGGTATAGCTGGCTTCGAGCAGACGCTCTTCGTCGTTACGTGCCTGTTCGTAATCGCACTCGCGTACCTTAGCCACCATAATCTTGGGATGAACGGTAGGCACGGTGTGCTCGGCATCGTTAAGCACTTCTTCATAGAGTTTCTCGCCGTCGCGCAATCCTGTGAATTCAATCTTGCATCCTTGTGCGCCACTCAACGTAATCATACGTTGTGCCAAATTTGCTATGCGTACGGGCTTGCCCATATCGAAGACGAAAATCTCGCCGCCTTTGCCCATGGTGCCTGCTTCCAATACTAATTTACAGGCTTCAGGAATGAGCATGAAGTAGCGGATAATATCGGGGTGTGTAACAGTGACAGGACCACCTTTTGCAATCTGTTCCCTGAAAATAGGTATCACGCTGCCGTTGCTGCCCAGAACATTGCCGAATCGCGTTGTGACGAATTGTGTGATCGGCAGTTTTCCGTTTGCCTGGAATAAGGAGCTATAGGGAGAATTGCTCTCTTTTAGTTCTTTCACGTCCTGCACTTTCTTCATTTCCTCAATTGCCTTGTTGAGTGCCTGACAATAAATTTCACAGATACGTTTGGAGCATCCCATCACATTTGTCGGGTTCACAGCTTTATCGGTCGAAATCATCACAAACTTCTTTGTTCCGTATTTGACGGCTAGGTCTGCGATGACGCGTGTTCCGTAAATATTGTTTTGGACAGCCATAGCGGGGTTGTCCTCCATCATGGGCACATGCTTGTATGCTGCGGCGTGGAAGACATAATCCGGACGGAAGTGGCGGAAGATGTCCTCCATGTAAGTCTGGTTGGTAATGCTTGCCACAATCGTGTGACACGAGAGGTGCGGATACTGGTCTGCCATCATACGTCTGACATCGTGCATTGGTGTCTCGGCCTGGTCGATGAGAATCATCTCCCTTGGTTCGAAACGTGCTATCTGGTGCACCATCTCGCTGCCGATACTGCCAGCTGCACCAGTGATAAGAACACGGTTCTCGTTTAGCTGTCTGCCGATGGCCATCATATCGACTTCTATTTTGTCGCGAGGCAGAAGGTCTTCGATATCCACTTCGTGCAACTGGCTGTAACGCAACTCGCTCTTTCCGTCCCATTCTTCTTCCGAGAAAGGCATCATCATAATTTTGATACCAGCAGAGATGAGGTCGTTGATAAGTGCTTCCTGCTCGCGGAAATGTACTGTTTGCAGCGGGCTGACCATCAGGATGCTCACATTCTGCTTGTGCATGATTTCTACTAGGTTGTCTTCGTCGGACCATACAGGAAGTCCCATTAGCCACTTTCCCCTCATTTTGGCTTCTGAACTTACAAAGCCCTTGATGACGTAGCGGTTGGGTGTTTCGTTTCGTATACTCTTGGCCAAGCTGATGCCTCCTTCCTGCACGCCGTAGATGAAAATACGCTTGGTATGTCCATTGGCCCGGAAGAGATCGTACATTGTCTTGACAATCACACGGAGAGTACACATGAACAACGACGCAATGAGAAGGGAAACTATTAACAGGGTGGGGTTGTCGAGGAAGTATGTTACCTTGTCATCGGGAATAAAGAAATAGGCGATGTATGCAATCACGGTACCTAATGCCATCGCATAGAGAAGTCGGGCAAGGTCCACAAAACTGCTATATCGGAAAATTCCGCTGTAGGTATGGAAGATGCGGAAAGAGATAGCAAAGGGGATGAGCAAGATGCATAGTTCCTTAAATATGTTCCAGAAATTCTGGGTCAGAGCGTCTCCATTGTATATGAAATAGTATCCAAGCAAACCGCTGCAGATGATAATGGCAAAATCGATAAGTAGGATGCACCAATAGGGGAGCGCATTACGACTGAAATACCAATTGATTACACTAGAAAATATTTTCATGCGAACAATAGTCATAATTACCTCGGCAAAGATAACTCTTTTTTGTTATGCAGCCAAAAAAGAGACACAAAAAAGGCATGAATACTGCGTTTTTGCTAAATTGTGATTGCAAAAAAGGGGTTTTGTGAGGTGTCGAGTCTTTTCAGAATATTGCTTTCCAGGAGGAGCCGAAGACCCAACGGTTGGCCATGAAGTGTGTGCCGAATGTGTGCAGGTAGTCGATGGTGAAGCCGACGGTCTGGTTGTGGCTTTGCAGCATATCGATGATAATGCCTACGCCGCCTTCCGGACATAATTGTGACTTGATGTTGAGCAGGCTTTCGCCTATCTGGTATCCTGCGGCAACCTGGCGAAATGTCACTCCTTCATTATAGCGTACTCCCCACGTTGTACGTAGGCCCATCCGCGTGCCTTTTACCACTGAAATAACCCAGCCTGTGGCGATGTTCCCATGATAGATGTGTATCTGTTCACCCCAAGCGATAATGGCGGGGTTGGGAATCTCTAGTTTTGCCTGTGACATCGTGTATCGCCCTATAGCCGATAGGAAGAAATTGTCATTGATGAACCACTCTGCCTCAAAGCCTGAGGTTATGGAAGCGCTGGAGCGAAGTGTGATGCCTCTCATGTCGAAGCCTGGTGCTGCTTCTGCGAAGTCCATCACGTCGAGCGAGCGTCCGTTCGTCTCTGTGCCGGAAATCAGCCTGAAGCCAGAAGGGTGGTTGTCCCAGGCAAGCAGTTGTGCTTGTTCTGTGGCGCTGAGCGGCATACGCCGGACACCTTTGCTTCCGATGATGCGATCCGCCAGGAAATAACCCAGTTGTGTGCTGACAACGCCGATGCCGGCTCCCAAGAAGATGTCGTTCATCCAATGTGCGTTGTGCCCGATGCGTAGCATCTGCGTTCCTGTTGCGGCTGTGTATCCTCCGATTGTAATCCAGGGGCTGATGTGACCGTATTCTCGGCTGAGAATCGTCGCTCCCATATAGGCTAGCGAGGCATGTACAGAGGGTAGGCTGTGGGTGTCGGAGCCATCTGGCCGGACTTCGTTTACGCTGTATCGCAGGATTTGCGACAAGCCGACGGTCAGACCGAGGGCGAATCCGTTGGCGGTAAGCATGCGCCGAGTTGTGCTGCGCGACTTCACACCAAAGGCTTTCATTATCCAAGTTGCCGCTAAGGGCGAAAGAGCAAGTCCGTAATCACCCCAATAATGATCGTTCTCGCGAAAGGGGCCGGGCAGTCGGTTGAAATCGCGATGGGTGAGAGTCTGGATGACGCCGCGCAAGGGTACAAACATGCCGTCGCGATAGAAGCGCATTTCCTCACGGACGAGGCTGTCTTCCGTAATTGCCTGCTGTATTACCTGCAGTATCGTGTCTGACATCAATTCCTGACATTTGCCAACATTGGCAAAGCAGAAAAGCAGCAGAAGCAAGAATAGCCTCCTCATCAAATGAGGTATTGCTTGGAGATGCTTTCGTTGTTCTCCACGCATTGTATAGTTTGGGCAAGGAGCGCTGCGATGGATATTTGCTTTACCTTGCTGCACTTCTTATTATCATAGGGGATGCTGTCGGTGAAGACCATCTCTTCTATGGCCGATGCTTCCACGCGTTCGTTGGCGGGACCACTCATGAGACCGTGACTTGCGATAGCGCGGACGCTTCTGGCGCCGTTCTGCTTCATCAGGTCGGCAGCTTTTGTGATGGTGCCAGCCGTATCAACTATGTCGTCAATCAGAATGACGTTAGCGTCTGTCACGTCACCGATGATGTCCATGCTTGCCACTTCGTTGGCCTTCTTGCGTGTCTTGTTGCAGAGCACCATTGGGCAATTCAGGTATTTGCTGTAGGTGCTGGCGCGTTTTGAACCGCCTACATCGGGAGTCGCGATGACCAGATTCTCTAGGTTGAGGCTCTGTATGTAGGGCAGTAATACGCTGGAGGCGTAGAGGTGGTCAACAGGCACATTGAAGAATCCCTGTTCCTGGTCGGCATGCAGGTCCATTGTGATGAGGCGCGTGATGCCAGCCACACCCAGCATGTCTGCCACAAGCTTTGCGGCGATGCTGACACGGGGCTTGCTCTTCCTGTCCTGCCTTGCCCATCCGAAGTAGGGGACAACCGCGTTGATGGTACGTGCCGATGCGCGCTTGGCAGCGTCAATCATCAGGAGCAGTTCCATCAGATTGTCGGTATTCGGGAAAGTGCTCTGCACCAGAAATACATCCACTCCGCGGATGGACTCTTCGAAACAAACCTCGAATTCGCCGTCGGAGAATTTTGTGATTGAGAGGTTGCCCAGTTCGCAGCCCAGACATTGGCAGATTCTTTCTGCCAGATAATGTGATTTGGTGCCCGAGAACACCTTGAATGACTTCGTTCTTTCCATGAGATTATATGCGGTTTTACGATATTTCCTTTTTATCCTACCGCCTTTCTGAGGCGGCGGAAGTGCGCGATGAGTTCCTTGTAGTCGCGCTGCGAGTGGACGTCGAAATGGTTCCACAAATCACCGCGTATGGCTACGCCTCCAAACCCCCATTCACGCACTTGTTCGATATTGTCGAGCGCTACGCCTCCCTCGGCAATGACACGATGGTCGATGATACCCTGTCGGGCTGCTGCACGCAGTTCGTCGGGGGTGAAGGAGGCTTTGTTTTCACTTTCCGAGATGCTGTCGAAGATGTTCCGCAGCAACACATATTCGCACAGCTGTTTTTGCTCTGCTGTGCTCTGCAGGTCGTAGCAGGTACGTGTGACGGGACCGTTGTACGAGGCCGGAGCCTGTGGGTGCCGCTTGCTGAGGTGAATGCCCATCAGGCCGAACTCGTCGCGCAGGTAGAAGTGGTCGTGCACGACAATCTTACTACGGTACTGTTCGGGCATGAGACTCAGCAGACGTTCGCAATATACTGGTTCTGAATTGGGCTTGCGCAGGTGGAGAATATCCAGTCCTTCCTCGAAAAGAGTAGTCAGAATCTTGTCCTCTTCAACGAAGAACTCGGGGCATGTGAGCAGAATAAGTTTCATTCCAATACTCTGTGTCGTTTTCTGTGTGCAAAGGTACAAAATTTAATTCATAATTCATAATTCACAATTCAGATTTTTCTTTTTTGGGCAAAAGTTTATATCTTTGCAAGCAAAACAACGTATTTAGCTTAATTATTTAAGGTATGGAGAAAAGAACACTATTTGCGGCATTGTTCGTTGCCCTCTTTGCTATGCAGACAGGTGCACAGAAGAAGTACTCTAATCCCGTTTACGGTTCCGATTTCCCAGATCCGACCGTACAGCGTGCTCTCGATGGCACATTTTATGCCTACGCTACGGGTTGTAAGTGCAGGAAGAGCACAGACCTCGTCAATTGGACAAACGTTTCGGGCGTTATCGATCGTCCTACTTGGAACGACAGTACTAAGGCCGACGGCTCGAAGGACTATTACAGCCTTTGGGCAGCCGATGTCAATTACATAGACGGCAGGTATGTCTGCTACTATGCTTCGGCCCTTTGGGGCAATGGCTCGCGGACGGGTATAGGTGTAGCTGTCGGCAATACGCCTACCAGGTTCACCGATAAGGGGAAACTCTTTCGCAGTACCGAGATTGGCGTGAAGAACAGCATCGACCCTTGTTATGTTGAAGAGTTCGACAAGAAGTACCTCGTCTGGGGCAGTTTCAACGATATTTGTATGGTGGAGCTTACCGACGATGCCCTTGCTGTCAAGAACTTCTCTCCCATCAATAATCCGCAGCCGAATGGCTCCTGGAAACGTCATCCGGGCGTGACAAAGTTGGCCGGAGGTGCTTTCGAGGGAGCCATGATTTATAAGCGCGGCAAGTACTACTATCTGTTCTGCAGCGTCGGTTCCTGCTGCGAGGGCGAGAACAGTACCTACAAAACTGTTGTCGGACGATCCCAGAAACTTACAGGCCCTTACCTCAACAAGAGTGGCGGCCAGATGCTGAGTGACAACTACACCACTATCATCAGTGGCAACAGTCGTTGGAAGGGCCCTGGCCACAACAGCGAGATTATCACCGACGATGAGGGACAGACTTGGCTCCTTTATCACAGTTATGACAAGAACAACAACTGCGATGGACGCCTCATGCTTCTCGACAAGATAACGTGGCAAGCCGATTGGCCAGTCATCAACGACGGTCACCCCAGCAGCGATGAACGGGACGCTCCCATCTTCTATACAGGCAACGGCGCCAACGTGACATACAAACTCGTTAATGCCGACCTAATGAAGAGCAACTGGAAAGGCTGGAACGTCATCGCCAGCGAGGATTGCGACAACGGCAGCGGCAAGGGAACGGCCTTTTCGCCTTTCGGCTATGCTAAGGGCGGTGGCACTTTCGACATCTCCCAGACTGCCAGTACCAGCATCCAGGAGGGACTTTATGAGATGAGGCTGAACGGCTTTGATACGGAGCACAGTGTGGAATACTATGTGGGAAAGGTTGCAACGCCTGTCCTCTGTCCTGCCGACGAAGGTCTTACTCCGCCATCCTCTGATGGTGTTGTCTCCAACAACTTCCTGAACGGCAAGTACCGTCAGACCGTCTATGGCCTTGTTACCGGCGGGAAGTTGACCTTCGGTATGCGTACCAAGCAGCCGCTTTCTGAAACCGAGCGTTTCTGCGTCGGCAACATCAACATTATCTATCGCGACAAGCAGGCTAATGCCGACCCCGCAGTTCTTACCTCAGTACTGGGCAGCTATTATGCAATGGCCGATGATTACGCGGCTAGCGAGAAGCCCTATTACAGCGGCTATAACAAGACGATGTCCTCCTATCGTGAAACGGCCGAGAGTACAGAAGATATTGCAACGCGCTATCAGCAGTTGTTGAAGATAAACCGTACCATTGACAGTATCCAGGCAAGTATCGACATCTATGCGACTCTTGTTGTGGAAATTAGTGTCCTGGAGGACAAGATTGCTGCTGCAGAAGCCGGTGGTTACAGCACGCAAGAGGCCAAGGACGCTTTGGCAGAAGGCCAGCAGGCACTTGCAGAATGCAACCTCAAGGACAAGGAGGTGAAGGCCCTTGTTACCCGTATGCAGAATGCCGGTCGGGACATGATGTATGACTACCAGACGGGCGACGGCACACAGGAGAATCCTTATGTCATCCTTCGTCCCGAACAGCTCGACCACATGCACGATGTCCTCATCAAGGACCAGATGGTTTACTTCGTGCTCGGTGCAGACGTCGATATGGAAGGCTTCGACTGGATACAACTCAATTCCAGCGAGAATGGCTACCGCTATTGGATCAACTTCGACGGCCAGGGCCACATCATTCGCAACCTCACGCCCAACGGCACCAGGTACTATCCCAGCTTCTTCGGCACATTCTGCGGCGAGATTCGCAACACAGGCTTTGTCGATGCGAAGGTCGATGGAACTGGTTCCGGCGCAGCCGTCATTGGCGGCACGCTGGGTCACAGCTCCTTTGTGGATGCCGAGGGTGGTCTCCTGCCCGTCATTATCGAGAATTGCTACATGACCGGCTCCGTCACCAGCAAGGGTTACGTGGGAGCCATTGGCGGCACGCTTGGCAATTCGCCTGTCATCATCCGGAACTGCTACAGCGTTGTCAGCATTACCGGCAACGGCACATCTGCCAACTATTCCGGTGGCCTTGTGGGACGTGTCCGCACGGACCTGACCATTGAGAACTGCTATGCAGCAGCTGCCGTCTCGTCGCCCGTCGCTGGCGGCATTGTTGCCGGCAGTCAGAACAATACGACGCCCGGCAGCGTCTATCGTGGCGTTATTGCCTGGAACCCCCGCGTCGATGGCGCGACGGCTTTTCCCTTCGGCGGAACCACCGACCTCGATCTCCTCTCCGGAACCTATACCTTTGCCGATATGTTGCTGAACGGCGAGCCTGTTGGCGATGGTCTGAGCCATAGCGAGCTCTGTGATATAGCCGGAAAATGGGGTGCACCCTGGTACAGCGACCCGACGGCGGGCAATGGCTATCCCATCCTGCAGTGGCAGTACGATCGCGGTGACTATCGCAAGATATGCGGCTTTGAGGAAAAGACTATCGTGGAGGCACTCCCTCAAAAGGAAAATAGGGAAGGGACTGCAATTTATAACCTTGCTGGCCAGCGCCTGCAGAAACCGCAAAAGGGAATCAATGTCGTAGGAGGCAAAAAAGTTGTTATTAAATAAGTTTAAGGTTTTAAAGATTACTGCTATGAGACATCTATTATTATCCCTCATTCTGCTCTGCGGCACACAGATGTGGGCCCAGCGGCAGAATGTCAGCGGCATCGTCAAGGGCCCTGACGGCGGCATTGCCAAAGTCTCTGTTCGTGAGATTGACTCGAATCATCGCTTTTTCAACCACACTACGACCGACCGCAACGGACTCTTCTCCTTCCAGGTGCGTGATGCCCAGCACTCCTTGCAATTCTACGCCCCGGGCTATCGCACCATCTCGCACAAGATGCTTGGCGAGAAGTCGTTCCGCGTCACGATGGAGAAGCGTCGCACCTCGCCCTATGTTGCTACGGCAAAGGTGATACTCCGAAGCAATAAGTTGTTCTGCGGCCATTATATGGGCGAAAACGTGCGTATGCAGGCCTGGGTAGAGAAGATGTGCGACACGCTCTATTCCATCATTATTCCCATCGAGATGGAACGGGCTGTGGACGAATATCCAGCCGGTCGGCAGCTCATCATCCTGGACGCTATGGAGCGGCAAGTTATGGCGTGTGAGAATGTGGTCGATGCCTATCCCATAAAAGGTGCTCCCGAGGATGTGGATCAGACTTGCATTGTTCAGACTTATCTTGGCGTCGAGAGCGGAAGTCTTGATACCTATATTCCTGGAGGTGACGAAGGCAATGAAAAGCTCTATGCCTATCCCCATTTCCAAATTTCCCGCGCCCAGCTCGAGCAGCTTTGCGAAAAGCCGGAGCTCCTGGGCCGTCTTGCCGTCGATACATACCGCGCCAACAACTATTGGAACATCTTCCCGACAGACAAAACCATAGAGCTCTTCCGTGAAGCGCTGGAGAAATAGGCCTCCCTGACCCCCTTAGGGGGAACAAAGAGAATGAAAAATGAAAAGTGAAAAATGAAAAGTGAAAAGAGGATAATGGTCTCTCTTTTGCTCGTTTGTCTGTCAGTCTTCTGTCAGGCAGAGGAGGACAAGACATTCTTTCTCATCTCCAATACCCACCTCGACACTCAGTGGAACTGGGATGTCAAGACCACGATTTCGCAGTATGTGAAGAATACGCTGGTCGATAACATGGCGCTGATGGCAAAGTACCCTGACTTCCGGCTCAATTACGAAGGTGCCATCAAGTACATGTGGATGAAGGAGTACTATCCTGCAGAATTTGAGCAGTTGAAGCAGTATGTGCAGAGCGGACAGTGGCACGTGAGCGGCATGTCCATCGATGCTACCGATGTGATGATGTCGTCTGCCGAAAGCATCCTGCACAGTATGCTTTATGCCAATCGCTTTTACAAAAAGGAGTTCGGCGTGCGTGGCGGCTATGATGTCATGCTGCCCGACTGCTTCGGTTTCTCCTACGCCCTGCCTTCCCTCATGCACCATGCAGGGCAGAAGGGATTCCATAGCCAAAAGCTTAGTTGGGGTTCCGCAGCTTACGACAAACTGCCGCACTTCGGCGTCTGGCAGGGAGTTGACGGTAGCAAGGTCTATGCCCTCCACAAGCCAGGGGCGTATGATACCCACGAGGACTGGAACAAAGACCTCACGAACGATGCGGACATCTTGGGCAAGATAAATACCAATATCTCGGAAAGTGGTGTGCCTGCCTGCATAAAATACGTGGGTCCTCGCGGTGACCGTGGTGGCGCGCTTCAAGACAATCCCGACAAAGATGGCGAGAACACACCCTACTGGCTCAGTCGTAACGTCCAGAAACAGGATGGTACCATCAAGGTGCGTCTCGCTTCGCCTGATGAAATCTTCCAGTATTTGGAGGATCACGACAAGGGACAGTACAAGGTGTGGAACAGCGAATTGCCGATGCGGACGCACGGCGTTGGCTCCTACACCAGTTGGGGCGCCCTGAAGCTTTGGAACCGCAAGAATGAGCTCCTTGCCGATGCTGCGGAGAAAGCCTCTGCACTTGCCATGTGGGTAAGCGCACGGCAGTACCCTTCGGAGCAGCTTCGCGATGCCTGGGTGAGAACTATATGGCAGCAGCATCACGACGGATTACCTGGCACGAGCATCCTCTCTGCCAACGACTATTCCTATAATGAGTACTACCTTGCCAACCGTACTTTCGCGCAGGAACTGTCCACCAGTGCCGGTGCAGTCATCCAATTGATGGACACCCAGACGGAAGGCACGCCCATCGTTGTCTATAACCCGCTCTCGCACGAGCGGACGGACATTGTGGAGGGTTCTATTTATACGGGGCACTATCAGAATAATGTCCGCGTCCTCGACCCGGACGGCAACGAGGTCCTTTCCCAAGTTCTCAAGTATGACTTCGCCACACACCGCCTGCATTTCATCTTTGCCGCTACAGTGCCTTCTCTTGGCTATGCCGTCTATGAGGCAAGGGTAGGGGAGAAGCCGACGCTGACCTCCGACCTCTCTTTTGAGGAAAGCGGTAGCCAGAGGAAGATACTCAATGGCCGTTATCGCGTCACTATAAATAGCAATGGCGACATCTCCAACCTCTATGACCTCAAGAACAGCCGCACTCTCATTGGCAGTGCTGTCCGTCAGCAGCTCATCTACGACCACGAGGACACCTGGCCAGCATGGGAAATCAGCTATGCCGATGTCTGCCGCACACCCTCGTCTTACGTCTCGGGCGATGCGGAGATAGAGCTCGTGGAGGATGGGCCGCTTCGCAAGTCATTGCGTGTCATACGAAAGACGGAGGGCTCCACCTTCGTGCAGTACATCCGCATGAATGCTATCAACGACCGCGTGGAGTGCGTCAACGAGGTTAACTGGCAGACCTACGAACGGATGCTGAAAGTCAACTTCCCCTTCGCTACAGCACTCCGTAATGCCAATACAACCTACGACATTTCCCTTGGCACAATTGCGAGAGGCGTTCGCACCAAGGATGAGTACGAGGTATGTGGGCATCAATGGGCTGACCAAAGCGCAACGTCAGGGCGATTCGGCATTTCCATTTTGAGCGACTGCAAGTATGGTTGGGACAAACCATCCGATACTTCGCTCCGCCTGACACTCCTGCGCACACCTTCCTGCAAGAATTACGACCATCAGGCCAACATGGACCTCGGGCCGAACAAGTTCACTTACGCCCTGCTGCCCCACGAAGGCGGATGGAGTGAATACACGCAGATGCAGGCAGGGCAGTTGAACCAGCCGCTCATCGCCTTCGTCGCCCCCAAGCACTATGGCCTGCTACTTGACCGTCGCGTCGCATTTGTTTCGCTCAACACGGACAAGGTTGCCATCAAAGTCTTGAAGAAGGCCGAGGATACGAACGAGTTCATCGTGCGCGTCTATGAATGGGCAGGCGAAGACCAGCAGGATGTACATCTGTCCTTCCCTTTGCCTATCAGCTCGGCCCGCGAGGTGAACGGCATAGAAGAACCTCTCGGCGAAGCAAAGATAGAGAATGGAGCCCTTGTTTTCGACATCGGACGCTATCAGCCAAAGACCTTTGCTGTTCGCGTTCCCACAATAGGCGTTGTCACCCACGGGGGAGACTCCAGAGTCACGGAACCGGGTTGCCCGCTTGCTCTTCCCTACAACATCGACCTGATGAGCTACGACAATGCGCGCAGCAATGCTGCCAGCACCTACACATACGCCTACCCTGCCGAGCTCATCCCCGACACGCTCTTTGCCGACGACTTGGATTTCGTAATGGGGCCGCGAACCAACGGCGAAAAGAACGTGCTTCGCCTAGGCACAGCGCAAACCATCTCTCTTCCCTCATGGGTAAATAAGAAAAAGTGCAAACTCTACCTGCTCATGTCAAGTCCCTCAGAGGCAGGTTCGCAGGTGACGGTAGCGGCAGGCGAAGAAGAGACCGTGCTGAATGTTCCCTATTTCTCGGGCCGAGCCGCAGAACCGCCTTCTTGCACCACCCTCACTGAGAACTATTGCAAGGAGAACATCGTCTTTGCCTCCTCCCATGCTCATAAGGTAGCAGACAAAACCAACGAGACCATGCAGATGCTTTATATATATAAATATGGTATAGAGTTCGAGGGAGTAGAGGAAGTGACCATTAGTTCCTCCGACCGCAAGACCTTCCTCTTTGCAGCCACTATAGCAGCTTGCCAGATGGATGACATCGTGCCCTTTGCACCTCTGACCACCGAGATAACGACCCCCCAACCCCCTTTAGAGGGAGAATGGTCAACGGACGACCGTCTTGTGCCCAAGTCTGTAACAGCTTCGCACAAAATTAAAGACGAAGAAGGCCCTCGTTATGCCAACGATCAGGACCCGACCACAAAATGGTGCGTCGGGAGTAGCCAAAGCCAGACACCCTGGCTGCAATATGTGTTGGAGGACACTGCCATCGTAACTCGCTGGATGGTGCTCGGTGCTGCCCGCGAGAGTGGCGGTTTTGTGGCCAAAGCCTTCAAGTTGCAGTATCAGGTAGAGGACGGCACATGGATTGATGCCGACGTGGTGGAAGGCAATCAGATGAACAAGGTTGTCCGCACCTTGCCGCAGCCCATCACTGCAACTCGCGTCCGTTTGCAGATGATACAGGGCGAACAGAATGCCTATACCACCCGCATCTACGAGTTTGCCGTCTATGGCTACCTCAAGGGCGATGACCCGACAGGAGTCAGCCCCCTCTTAACCTCCCCCGAGGAGGAACGTGTTTACAATCTTGCGGGCCAACGCGTCAAAGCTCCTGACTTGCGCGGTATCTATGTAAAGGAAGGGAAGAAAGTCCTTTATTAATTAATACAGGACCTTCTTTCCGTTGTGGATATAAATGCCCTTTTGAGGTGTTTCGTTTGCACCTTTGCGAAGCGAAGAAGAATTTATTCTGCGGCCCGTGAGGTCGTAGATAGCATCCCCATTATTAAATGTATATTGTGTTCCGCCTGCGCCTGAGCTTTGCGAAGAATTGTCAATTAACCTGATTCCAGTCGGCAGGTTCATCGTGACTTCCACCAGAACGGGGCGGTGGTCGGAAGCTTTGGGCTCGTTGATGACTTGGCGCTTCCTAATCGTGCGGACCACGCGGCCGTAGCTGGCGATATAGTCGATGATGCGGTCCGGTTTGTCGGCCGGGAAGGTGAAGTTGGTGTTGTTTTCTATGATATTGTTGAGGAAGACGAAGCTTTTCTTCATGTCCTTGATGAGCGTGGAGCCGGGCTTGTCGTTCCAGTCGCCGCAAATGAAGAAAGGCTTTTCCCACCGTGCGGCTTCCTCCATGATGATTGGCAGCGAGGCGAGGCGGTCGCTCTCGTTGAGGTCGAGGTGCGTTGTCGCGAACACATAGTTCTCGAACTCGCAGACCAGCAGGGTTCTGGGCTCGCTCCCAGGCAAGGGTGTGTTGCTGACGGACAGGGGCTGTTCCTTGCTGAGGATGGCCACGCCGTATTTGCCTCCGGTCAGGGGGATGGCGGGACCGAATGTGCCGTACATCCCAAGGGAATTGGCCAGATAGGCAGCTTCATCAATTCTCCCGGAGCGCTTCACGACGCTGTCCACCTCCTGCAGTCCTACCACGTCTGGCATGGCGTCCTGGATGACGGCGGCTTGGCGGTTCAGGTCCACCACGTCGTCCATGCCGGCTCCGTGACGGATGTTATAGGTCATGAGCCGGAGCGTGTAGAAGTCGTCCTGTGCCTGAGCAGTCGGACCAGACATCAGCCCCCAGAGGAGCAACCCAGAGAGAAGAAAACAGCGGAGGTACAAGGGAATTAAGAATTAAGAAGTAATAACCTATTTAACCAGTACTTTTTCTCTGTTCATGATGTAGAGGCTGCGCTGGGTCGGATTGCTGTTGAGCTTGCGGCCGTCGATGCTGAACCAGACGGCCCAGGATGGGAATGGTGCGGTTGTCGGCCACGTTGAAGATGTGGAGGCCGCAGACCGGTTGTGTCGCCTTCAGTTGCAGCATGCCCGGAGCCTTGCGCGGTCTGCTGCCGGAGGCTTCGCGGTTCTGCATGAAGTCCTGTGCCAGCTGCAGTGCCTCTGCCGGCGTAATGTTCTCGGCCCATGCGCCAGATACTGTGAACACCACAAGGAACAACGCGGAGAGCGTCCTTGTCCATAAAAAACTTGCCTTTTTCATCGTCGTAATGGCTTTTCTGCTTGCAAATATAGCAATATTTATTCATTTCTCCCAAGTTTGGCCCAGGAATTGTGTTGTATATAATAAATAATGTGTCACTTTGACCTGCGGTCGAAGTGACTATCGCTCTACAATAAAAATAAAAATGAGTTTATATTTTGTATTGTGCTCGCTTAATCGTAACTTTGTGCCCTGGATAACAACAATTTCACCCTTATGGAAGCAAATACCGACAAGAGACTTTACGAGCGGCCGGCGATGACGGTTGTGGAGATTCAACAGCGGGAGCTGCTATGCGACAGCTTCGACAAACGCGGCATCTACAGCGACGGCGGCAGCGGCTGGAACGACTCCAACATGAGCGGACGCTCCGGCTATGAAGACGGCGGCGACGGCTTCAACTAACGAGGCTTCAGGCACACCGACGCAAGCGAGAAGACAGAAATGAGTATTAACAAGAAAAACTGAAATAGAACAATGAAGACAACCAACATCAAGCACCTGTGCGCCCTGCTTATGACCGCCCTGGCCTTTGCGGCCTGCAGCAGCGATGCCGACGACATCACCAACCTGCCCGAGCCCCAGCAGCCCGCCGCCGACGGCATCCGCTTCACCGCCGTCTTCGGCGTGAAGAATGCCGGCACCACCCGCGCCCTCAGCGACCCGGGCGACGGCACGCTGACAGCCTCGTGGGTAGAGGGCGAGGAGATAGCCATCGTGTTCGGCGACTCGAAGTATATCGCCAGGGTCACCCACGTCGATGCCACTACCGGCAGCGCCACCGTTGTTGCCACGCTTCCCTCGACAACGCCCAACAACCAGGCCGTCACCTTCGTCTATCCCGCCTCGGCGGCCGACGGCAGCGGCTTGCGCAGCAACCTCCTCGCCGCGCAGGACGGCACGTTCGCCACACTCAGCAGCCAGTTCGACGTAGCCACCGCCACGGGCACCATCGTCATCGATGGCACCGAGGGCTATCCCAACGGCACCGTCACGCTCGAGAACCAGTACGCCATCTGCAAACTACAGTTCAAGGACGATAACAATGAGGCCATCATCGACATCACCCGCGTCTCCATCACCGACCTCTCCACCACCGAGGTCGTCTGCGTGAATACGCCCTCTGCCCAGTCGGCCGTCTATGTGGCCCTGAAGCCCACCACCAACACCGTGAAGTTTATCGTGCAGAGAAGCAACGGCGACGTCTATAAGAAGGTTTCCAACTCCAACCTCCAGGCCGGCAAGTTCTATCATCCCACGCTCACAGCAGCCTACGATGCCGAAGCCACCTCCCTTTCCATTCCGCTGACGCTTGAGGCCATCGCGAGCGGCACCGTCTCGTTCACCAACAAAGCCGCCGGCTCCGTCTATTATAGCATCAACGGCGGCCCACGCACAGAGATAACTGCTGGCGAGACGGGCACCACGCCGACACTCTCGGCAGGTCAGAAGGTAGTGTTCTATGGCAACAATGCCACTTATGAGACATCCTTAGGCGAATCCAAGTTCTACTGTTCTGCTGACTGCTACATCTATGGCAACATCATGAGCCTCATCAGTTCGTCAGACTTCCCTGATTGTAAGGCGCTGACAGAGAAGAATACCTTCTGTGGTCTGTTCTCTGGTAATGAGCACATCAAGAGTCATTCCTCAAAACCTTTGCTGCTGCCCGCCACAAGGCTGGCAGATTATTGCTATGAAAGCTTGTTCAAGAGCTGTACCGGCCTGACGACGGCTCCCGACCTGCCCGCCACAACGCTGAAATCTTATTGCTACAAAGACATGTTCGATGGCTGTACCGGCCTGACGACGGCACCAAACCTGCCCGCCACAACGCTGGCAGAAGGTTGCTACAAAGGAATGTTCATGCGCTGCACCAACCTGACGACGGCACCAGACCTGCCCGCCACAACGCTGAAATCTTATTGCTACATCGAAATGTTCTCTGGCTGCACCAGCCTGACGACGGCTCCCGACCTGCCTGCCACAACGCTGACATCTGGTTGCTACGCCCTCATGTTCTGTGGCTGCACCAACCTCAACAGCATCAAGTGTCTGGCCACGGACATTCACGCAAGCTGTACTAACGATTGGATCAAAGGCGTAGCCACCAGCGGCACGTTCACCAAGGCCGCAAGCGCCGATTGGAGCGTAAAGACAGGCAACGACGGCATACCCTCGGGTTGGACGGTGGTGGATGAATGAAAATGTCGGGAATGAAGTCCTTCATCGCCTTGGGCGAGGCTTCTTAAAGCCTCACCCCAACCCCATACGCTCTCACTCATCACGAGTGGGAGCTTTTTTTATGGAGTCTCTGGCCTGCTTTACCCAGTCCATAAAGACTTTAGTATCAACACAGAGCTTTGCGTCGACTTGAAAACCATTCTGATAAGCGACCGCAGGGCAAAAAGACAAAAGGATTACACAGGCTTGCTGACACGCAACGGCAGGGAACATTTCACCTTCATCGAGACGCAGCCCAAAACGACCAAGCGCAACCCGCAGCTCTTTAAGGGAAGGTTCATCACCATCACCCGCTGGGACGACGGCTCGCTTCACCCGAACTTCCGGCCGATGCCAGCAAACATAAGCGTCGAACATTATGCCTTCGAGGTGTATCGCGAACTTTATAAAGCTCTGAAAGGCCTTGTAGGGAAAAAGTAAAACTAATCATCAGTCACAATAACAGTATCACAATTAAAAAAATGCGGCACAATAACCCCTTTATATTATATATAACTAATTAATATATAGATAATTATATAAATAAATAGGGCAAGTGTGACACTTCAAAAAATAAACTGTGATTCTGTTATTGTGATTATCAGAAGTAAATTTATTCACCTAAAAAGCAGTAAATCAATGAAATACGATATTAGTAAAGCAACAGCACCCAAGATGCCGAACCTGGGAAATGGAACAGAATGTATCAAAATCCTGCTCTCACAGACATCAAAAGACATGCACGAACCACTGGTTCCGATGCTTTTCCCCATACTTGGCGCTCATATAAGTGGAGCAGAATTTCGGTATCCTGACCTCAGCTGGAAGGAAACATGCGGCATGATGGCTAATCTGGTGTCAGAAAGCGGGGGAAATAAGGGCCAACTGTCCACTTTGGTGGAGGCTATTTGTCGTGATTTCCGCCAGCACGACAAGGCTGAACTCGGCTTGCACAATACTTGTCATTGTCAAAAACGAAACGGCGTACGGACACCCGCGAAACGGCGTATCAAAGGCCACGAGACGGCGTATCGAGGACGAGGCTCGCCTCCTTCATTTGTTTGCTATTCGTTCCAGCGACTGATAGACTTGCATCAAGCCGCGGGGGACGTGGAAGCAGCCTTTCCATTTGCCGCCCTTTAGGGTGAGCAACACTTCGCCGCGGCGGTTCAGGTAGCCGAACCATTCGGGATATTCCGGATCCATGAAGTGGCTCCATACGTATTCGTGAACACGCATAAACCATTCCAGACACTCCTGACTTCCTGTCAGTTCGTAGCCCTTTATCATGGTGATGAGGGTTTCGATGTGAACCCACCAGAGTTTCTGGTCCCATTCCAACTGCTGGAGGGGGCGGCCCAGTCGGTCCATGAAGTAGAAGATGCCTCCGAACTCCTTGTCCCAACCGTATTCTGCTTCGCGCAGGGCAATGTGTACAGCCTTTTCGATGAGATCCTTGCGGCCCAAGCGTTTGCCCAAGTCCATAATGAACCACATAGCCTCGATAGCGTGACCGGGATTGAGCAGGCGACCTTCGTGGCAGTCAACCAACTTGCCGTCTTTGCTCACATGCTCTACTACCAAGTCCAACTCGGGGCGATAGAAGACATCCAGCACCTCATGCAGGCAGATGTCGATAGTCTCCTTCAGGAACTCAGGAGAAAGCAGGTCCTCTATCTCCAGCGCCACATTGCACAGAATCATGGGTAGGGCAAAGTCCTTCAGGGCACGAGCACCGGGAGCAGCCTTCGACCATTTCCCCTTGGGATTGTTGCGCTTTGAGAGCACGATGTCGAAGGTCTTTTTGGCAATGTCGGCATACTCTTCATTGCCTGTTGCTTTGTACAATTGTCCGAAGGCAATAACGGCAAAAGTGTAGGAGAAGATGTTGTAGGGTTCCACCAGGGGACGTCCCTGTCGGTCGAGCGAGAAGTACCAGTTCAGGTTGCCGTCGTGTCCGTACTTCTTCAGGAACTCGGCTCCCTGAATGGCTGCGTCCAGCCATTCCTGATTTTTCTCTACTTTATTGTATAATGTGGATAGCATCCAAACTTCACGGCCCTGAAGCCAGATGAACTTGTCGGTGTCATAGACCTCACCGTTGCGTTCTATGCAGGTGAAGTATCCGCCAAACTCTTTGTCTATACTGTTTTGCATCCAGAAGGGCATTACCCTGTCGAGCAGCTCGCTCTTGTACTGAGCGGCAAGAAGATTGAAATCGATGTTTTCCATAGAATGATGATTATAGTAATTAAACTTTATTGCGATAACAGAATTATTTTACTGTCTCTTTGAAGGTTGATGCGGGAAGACCTTGGGCGTTGCGGAGGTCGGCATCCGTGAAGCCGCTCCAGCCGTAACGAACCATGGAGGGGTATTTAACGGAAGGTGATGAGAGATGTATCTTGTCGCCTTCTATCTTGATGTCGGCAGGATAGAACATGCCATCGTATGCGGCAATCTCGAAGCCCTTGGTGCAGCTGAGGCCGTCAGCATGGTCGAAAGCCACGCAGATGTCGTTGTCCTTTCCGCGGACAGCATAACGCAACGTCGGGCCTTCGCTCTCCAACTGATGACCATAGGTGTACTTGAGTGCCTGCAAAGCCAGTCGCTCGCCCACGGGACGCTTCGTGCGGTAGTGGACATCGGCTGGGTCGCCAAGGTCGCTGCTGACCGCCATCCATGTGTCGGGCAACTCGGAGGCCAGACGACGCTGGCTGTCGCGGAATGCGGGCCACGACGGACGGGGCAAACTGCTGAGCTGGACGACGTAGAAGGGCAGAGTGTGCTTCTTGTGGAACTCGCTCATCCATTGCTGCGCAAAGTACTTTCGCCAAGACTGCTCCAGGAGTGTGAACAACTTCTCGTGTGCCTCGACGTTGTGGGCATTGCTCTCGCCCTGATACCAGATGACACCACGGATGGGCAGATGTCCGAGCGGCAAGATGGCTGCCTCGAAGAGGTAGGCGGGTTCGTAGGGATGGCGTTGCAGGGGATTGTAGGCCGACGATTCCTTATTGAGGGCGTGGGCAATGTTCTGCGTCATGCGTCCGCGAGCCCAAGCCTGTCCGAAGTCGCCGTTCCGCCAGTCGTACAGAATGTTGGGGAACTCCCATTCCAGCGTCGAGCGGTCAATCCACGACTCGGTCGTCGAACCTCCCACGGCGTTGCAGATAATGCCGATGGGCACGTCATCGAGGCTGTCGCAAAGGACACGCCCGAAGTTGAAGGCAACGGCAGAGAAGCTTCGCACCGATTCGGGCGAGGCTGTCTTCCAACCCTGGAAGTCCATGTGGCGGAGTTCGTTGGTGTAGCGAAGCACGCTGTCGTCCCATTCCACAGCATCTGTCCTTGCTCGTGCCGGCATATTATAAAGATGTAAGCGTCCTGAAAGGTGTTTGGCATCTGTAAGATCCTGGTCGAGCGTATTGCATTGGTCAACACGAAGCTCCATGTTCGACTGCCCGCTTGCAAGCCACAGGTCGCCAAAATATACGCTATCAATCGTCAGCGTTTGTGCATCAGCCTTTGCAAGGTTTTCGAGGAGGTAAGGATACTTCTCAGGATAATAGAAGTGGTAATGGTCTGGATTTAGTGGCGTGACGGTAAACGTAAGGGTGTAGGGGCCGCCGGCCTTCATGTCGGGCAGATGAGCGGTCCATAAGCCGTTGGCATACGAGAAGCAGTTGCTCTCATGCACAACTTTTCCGTCGCGGCTTAAGGTTGTCTTGATGTTGCGGCGAGCATCAGAAATTCCCTCCACTAAGATTGGTTCGCCTCGCGGCAAGACCATTCCATTGGAATAGACAGGCGGCAGTCGCAGCCCTCCATAGTCGCCCGTGAGTGCCGAATAGACTGTCTTTGCGAGAATCTTTGCCCCTTCAGGATTGGGATGAAGGGCATCCGGAAAGAGGTCAGGGCGACAATGAAGCGGTGTATAGAGGTCGATAAGTTGGGCTCCAGAGCCTTGCGCCACTTGCTCGATGGCGTGCTGTATCTGTGCGTGCCAGTCGCGTGTGCCACTCTGGAAGCGTGAGTGGCGGTGGAAGATGGGCGTTATCTTGCAGACGAGGATGCGGGCCTCTGGGTTCACAACGCGGAAAGAGTCAATCAGGGCGCGATAGTTGGGGATGAACTCTTCCTTCCAGTCCGGCCAGTTGCGAGGGTCTGTGTCGTTCAGGCCCAAGTGGATGACGACCCAATCAGGCTTGAAGTCGAGCGCCTGACGAAACTCCGGCAGATTGATGTAAGGCCGATGTCCCTTATATAATAAGGTAGCACCAGAATGTCCGAAGTTCTGCACCTCGTAACCCTCGCCCAGCATTCGTTGCAACTGGACAGGGTAGCTCTCCTGCTCGCGGTTTGACAGGCCGTAGCCGTATGTGACGCTATTGCCCACACAAGCCACACGAACCTGCCCCCACACTTGTAAGGTAAAGACAGAAAGGAGCAGGGCAAGGAATATGGAATTGCGATTTGACATTTTCATATAATTATAATTATGCTTTCAAACGAATAATTCATTATTTACTTTCCACTGGAAGTGAGGCTAGCAAGCCACGCTACGATGACACTTACGACAATGCCAGCCAGACCGAAGAGGAAGAAGTTGGCATCAGTGTAGAGGTACATCAATAGCACCACGACTTCGCCTGCGATGAAGCCCGTCAGAGCTGACCAGCCTTTGATGCGCGGGATAAAGACAGCCATGACGAAGAGGCCACCCAAGCCGCTTGTCAGGAGGCCGAGGATGGTGTTGAAGTAGTCGAGCAGCGAGGTAATGTCCCACGTCGCCATCAGCAGGGCAATACACAAGCCCATCAATCCGCTTACGACACACGTCCAACGTGCCACTCGAAGCAGAGTTGAGTCTTTAATCGAAGGGTGGAACCTTTGCACGAAGTCAACGCTGAAGGCTGTGCTGACGCTGTTGATGTTGCTCGAGATGGTGCTCATCGTGGCGGCAAAGATGGCGGCAATGAGCAGTCCGGCTATGCCGGCCGGCATCTGGCTCATCATGAAGTAGGGGAAGATGGCGTCGCCCTGCTGCATCGTGATGTCCAGGCTCTGGGGATGCGTCTTGTAGAAGGTGTAGAGGCCCGTCCCGATGAAATAGAAGGCGACGGAGATGAAGACGCTCATGAAGCCGTTCACCAGGATGCTGCGGCCTGCACTCTTCTCGTCCTTCGTGGTCATGTAGCGCTGGATGACAGTCTGGTCGCTCGTGTAGGAGATGAGGTTGTTCGCAATACCGCCGCCCAGGATGGCTACCCAGAACGTGACGCGCCGGTAGTCCCAGCTCCAAAGGAACATCCGCATCTTGTCGTTGTCAACAGCCAGCTGCCAGGCTCCGGAGAAACCGCCTTCGGTATTACTCCAAAGATACAAGGCCGCGAAGATGGCTCCGCCCACCAGAATGCAGCCCTGCACCACATCGCCCCAGATGACGGCCTCCACGCCGCCCATCGTGCAATAGATGATGGTGACGAGGCCCATCAGCACGATGCACAGGTAAATGTCGATGCCTGTTACTGCAGTCAAAGCCAGCGATGGCAGGTACAATACCAGTGCCATTCGGGCCACCATGAAGATGCAGAACAGGGTAGAGGCCATCAGGCGTGTGGCAGCGTTGAAGCGCTCCTCCAATATGGCATATGCCGAAGCCGCCTTGCTCCGGCGGAAGTAGGGCAGGTAGTACCAGATGACGGGGAAGCCCACGATGGGTATCATCCACAGCATCGGGTAATACGTCCAGTCCGTGGCGTATGCTTTGGCCGGAATGGCCATGTAGGTGATGGCGCTGAGCATTGTGGCGTAGATGCTGATACCCGCTGCCCACCAGGGCACACGACCGCCGCCCTTGAAGAAGTCCTCCGCTCCGTTCTCGCGGCGCATGAAGTAGATGCCCATCCCCAGCATCGCCATCAGATAGAAGGCCAGTACCGTCCAGTTCAGCCAGCCGAAGTGGGTGTCGCGCTTTGTCTCGATGCGAGAGACACGAGCCGACCGGATGCCCGGCATCGTCTCGCCACCGCTGTAGAACCAACCACCGTCGAAGGGTGTAAGGGCTGCACCTGCCCGCGCCAATGCACTATCCCCCGGGATGGTCATCCACGAGTCGGTGATGGTGTGATAGGCAAGAACGTCCTGGCGGAACTTGTACCAGGCCGGTTCATGCCTCAGGTACATGCTGTCCTGCTTGCCCTGAATGGCAGAAAGGAAGATGTCATAGTCCACGCCTCCGAAGAACAGGACGTGGCTGTAGCCGCAAGGAGTGGAACAGGCGCCGACAAGAGCCTGGGGTCCGGCCCCCTCACAGCCTCCCCCGTCCCCTCCAAAGGAGGGGAGAATAGCAGGCGAGGTCTCTTTCCATTCAAGAGTTTTTAGGTTTAGTTTCAGACCTTTTGTATAAACAATTCCTTCTCCTTTGGAGAGGGTTGGGGAGAGGCTGCCTCCGAATATGAAGAGCGCCTTCCCTTCCGGAGCATTCTGCACAGCCATGCAGGGCTGCAGGCGCCCGTTAAAACTTCCCTCTCTCTCGGGAGAGGGGTCGGGGGTGAGGCCTGGCAGTTCGCAAAGCTTTGCCCATTCCTTCCCGTCGGGCCAATCCAGCGCATAGACATCGCGGTTTGGAACGCCGTCTGTCTGACCGCCAGCCACGAATATCCTTCCTGCCCCGTAGCAAGCGGCAAAGTTGTCGAGAGGCTTGGGCAACTTTGGGAGATGAGCGGGTCTGACGGCATCGTCAGACCCGCTCATTCCAAAACCTCCTATATACACCGTCCCTTCCGGCACCGTCACACTGGCACCATAGGCTTTGGGGTAGAATACCTTCTGTCCGCCATCCGCACAAGGCACATCGGGGAAGTTGCAGCCTCCCCAGGTCACGAGCTGGCCGTCCTCTATGCCCGCAAAGTGGCCCGAGACAGCACGGGGCATGTCCGACACTCTCGTGACAACAATATTGTTTTGTGCGTGGCACAGTCCGACCGACAGAGCTAGGAGAACGGAGTATAGATAGAGTCGTTTTTGCAAAGGCATGCAATTCACTTCTTTATGAATTCCACGCGGCGGTTCTGGGCGCGGCCTTCTTCGGTTTTGTTGTCGGCAACGGGTTCATGAGAACCTTTGCCTACGGGCTTCAGGTTGAAGCCGTCAACACCCAGTGCCTCCAGCGCCTTGACGATGGCCTCGGCACGCTGCTGCGAGAGCGGATCATTTACGGCATCAGAGCCTTGATTGTCGGTGTGACCCTGCACCTCGAAGCGCACGGTGGAGTTCTTCTTCATGTAGTCGGCCACCTTCATGATTTCTATCATCGACTCCTGCTTCAGCGTAGCCTTACCGGTATCGAAGAGGATGTTGTTGGTCACGAACTTACCCGTCTCGGCGATGGCTTTTTCCACGGCGGTCATCGACTGCGCATTGCGGTCGTAGAGTTCCACGCCGCCCTTTGCCAGACGCACGTTGGTGATGTAATCGATGTGATCCTCCCAGAACCCTGTCCTCAACGAGAACCAGTCCATTGCCTTGGCATTTGGGATGTTGATGACGCGCTTGTTGTTGATGTATGCCTTCAGGGCGCGTTTGTTGAACGAGAGGGCGAAGTGGTTCCAGTCATTCTGCTCGACGTTGTCTTCCAGGCTGGTATTTCCCTCTACGACATCACCGCCGTTCGGTTTGGCAATAATCCAACTGATATTGTCTTTACCGAAGATAATCTCGCTTACCGATTCGCCATCCTCTGATTTCAAAAGCAAATGGTAGCCGGAGGTCTTTTCCTCCTCACCGGTGACGAAGAAATCAAGCTCCAGGGTGAAGACCTCGGGCAGGTATTTCTTGCCCTCGTCCTCCAATAGCGGGGTGATTTCCGTGTCGCTGCCGTGTTCAAACTTGATGGCCATCTTGCCGTTCATCTTGGCCACCTCGGCATTGTTGTCAATCAGGTCCCACTTCGATGGGAACTCTCCCATCTGTTCGCCCTTCAGGTCATCTTCGAAGATGACGGCGGTGCCGGGCACGAAGTCGCTCTTCACGGCTTCGCCTTGGGCGGTTTTCTTGGCAGGAGCTTTTTCGGCAGTGGCTTCTTCGGACTCGTCCTCGGTCTCAGCCTCCTTGGCATCTGTCTTTTTCTTTGTGGTTTTCTTCGGGTCGAGGACACGGTCGGCAGCCTCGCCTACGGTACGGTCCACCTTGTTTTCGATTTTTCCTTTGGCCTGATCAATCGCACGTTGGCCCAAATCTTTCAAAAAACCTTGTGCATTAGCTTTGACCGAGCACAGAATGGCAATCACGAGAATAGCCAGTAGTTTTGTTGTTCGCATAATAATGTCTATTGTAAATTACCTAAAACTCGTTGCAATGTTGGAAGAAACCGATGGCTTCCAGTTCCTTGCGGAGCTGTACTTCTTCTTCGGGTGTGATGTTCTGGAAGGGTGTGCGGTTGGGACCAAGGTCGAGGCCGATGAGCTTCATGATGCGTTTGCCGCCCACAATGTTGCCGCGGAAGTGGCAGATGATGTTGATGACCTCCTGGCTGTAGTTCTGCAAAGCACGTGCAGCCTCCAGGTCGCCACGGTTCCAAGCCTCGATGATGCCCACCAGATTGCGGCCATTGTAGTTGGTGGTTCCGCCAATGCCGCCTTGTGCTCCGCCCATTGCCATACAGGGCAGGATAGTCTCGTCCTGACCGTGCAGCATATCGAACTTGCCGTCCTTGTAGAGCCGGCACTGGTTGTATTCGTACATGCTCTCGAAGGTGTACTTGATGCCTGCGAAGTTAGGAACACGTCCATCGACAGCCTTCAGCAGTTCCACCATAGGCAGGAAAGCACCATTGAAAGCCGGGATGTGGTAGTAGTAGAAGGGCAGGTTAGGGGCTCCTGCGGCAATCTCCTCGATATACTTCACCAGTTCCTCGATGCGGCCAATCTTGGGGAATGGGGGTGCCATCGCACCGATGCCCCAGGCACCGATTTTCTGCGCATGTTCGGCCAGACGTTTACTTTCGCGAACACAGCAACTTCCCACATGCACGATGACCTTGAAGCCCTCGGGAGCAGCCGCCATCCAAGCTTCGGCCAGCTTGATGCGTTCTTCGGGCGTCAGCATATAGCCCTCGCCGCTGCTACCATTGATAAACACACCTTTCAGCCCGTTTTTCTGCAACATCTTTGCATAGGCGGGAATAGGTTCCAGGTTCACATCGCCATTCTCATAAAAAGGAGTGAACGGCGCATCAATAAGTCCGATGATTTTTTCCATAGCATATCATTTAGCTGTTTTCGTGAGCAAATATAGCATTATTTTTTGAATTAGGCGCATCCGAAGGGTATATAAAAGTTAAAATATCATAAAAAACAGGTATTGTTCTATTTATTATAATGTGTAGATTTGTCCAGTTTTAAGAATTGTTGTACTTTTGCGTCCGCGTTTATCATTAAGCGCCAGCGTTTATTAACTTTATTTATTAACTCTTTAATTAATCTGTATGGCAGATTTCAAAAATGTTGCTCCTCTGGAAGACTTCGATTGGGAGGCATACGAACAGGGTGATAGCAACACAACTGTGAGCCGTGAGGCTCAGACAGAGGCCTATGAAGGTTCTCTGAACAAGGTAAGTGACCACGATGTAGTTGACGGTACCGTCATCTCGATGAACAAGCGCGAGGTGGTGGTTAACATCGGCTTCAAGAGCGATGGTATCATACCTATGAGTGAATTCCGCTACAACCCCGACCTGAAGGTTGGTGACACTGTAGAGGTTTACATCGAAAATCAGGAAGACAAGAAGGGTCAGCTCATTCTTTCCCACAAGAAGGCACGTGCTTCCCGCTCTTGGGACCGTGTGAACGAGGCCCTCAACAACGAGGAAATCATCAAGGGTTACGTGAAGTGCCGCACAAAGGGCGGTATGATCGTAGACGTCTTCGGCATCGAGGCATTCCTGCCCGGCAGCCAGATTGACGTTAAGCCCATCCGCGACTACGATATCTTCGTAGGTAAGACGATGGAGTTCAAGGTTGTTAAGATCAACCAGGACTACCGCAATGTCGTTGTCAGCCACAAGGCTCTCATCGAAGCAGAGCTCGAAGCTCAGAAGAAGGAAATCATCGGCAAGCTCGAAAAGGGCCAGGTGCTGGAGGGTACTGTCAAGAACATCACCAACTACGGTGTCTTCATCGACCTTGGTGGCGTAGATGGTCTCATCCACATCACAGACCTGAGCTGGGGCCGCGTAAGCGATCCGAAGGAAATCGTCGAGCTCGACCAGAAGATCAATGTTGTTATTCTCGACTTCGACGACGAGAAGAAGCGCATTGCCCTCGGTCTGAAGCAGCTCACTCCTCATCCTTGGGATGCTCTCGACAAGGATCTTAAGGTGGGTGACCACGTTAAGGGTAAGGTTGTCGTTATGGCAGACTATGGTGCATTCATCGAGATTGCTCCTGGTGTGGAAGGTCTTATCCACGTCAGCGAGATGTCTTGGAGCCAGCACCTCCGTAGCGCTCAGGACTTCATGAAGGTTGGCGACGAGGTAGAGGCAGTTATCCTCACCCTCGACCGCGAGGAGCGCAAGATGTCTCTCGGCATCAAGCAGCTTAAGGACGATCCTTGGGAGAACATCGAAGAGAAGTATCCCGTTGGCAGCAAGCACACTGCAAAGGTTCGCAACTTCACCAACTTCGGCATCTTCGTCGAGATTGAGGAAGGCGTTGACGGTCTCATCCACATCAGCGACCTCAGCTGGACTAAGAAGATCAAGCACCCCAGCGAGTTCACTCAGATTGGTGCTGAAATCGAGGTTTGCGTGCTCGAAATCGACAAGACCAACCGTCGTCTCTCTCTCGGTCACAAGCAGCTCGAGGAGAATCCTTGGGATGTATTCGAGACCGTCTTTACTCAGGACAGTGTTCACGAAGGTACCATCGTCGAGATGCTCGACAAGGGTGCAGTCATCCAGCTCGAGTACGGCGTGGAAGGCTTTGCTACTCCCAAGCACCTCGTTAAGGAGGATGGCACTCAGGCTCAGAAGGGCGAGAAGCTGCAGTTCAAGGTGATTGAGTTCAACAAGGACAGCAAGCGCATCATCCTCTCTCACAGCCGCATCTTCGAAGATGTTCAGCGTGCAGAAGCTCGTGAAGCTCGCGAAGCCAAGAAGGCTACCCGCAAGGCAGCTGCTCCAAAGGAAGAGGCTCCCGCAATCCAGAATCAGGCTGCCAGCACCACACTGGGCGACCTCGATGCTCTGGCTGAGCTGAAGGCTAAGATGAAGTCTGGTGAGGAGTAAAGACCTCTCTGGTAATTCATAATTGACAATTCACAATTCATAATTCCGGAGAAGGATTCTTTCGGGATTATGGGTTGTGATTTTTTTTTTTTTTCAGAAAAGAAAGAACGTGGAACCATTTGATTTAAATATCCTCGGTTGCGGCTCGGCAAAGCCCTCTACTCGCCACCAGCCTTCTTCGCAAATCCTGAATGTGCGAGGCAAGTACTTCATGATAGACTGTGGCGAAGGGGCTCAGGTGCAGATGCAGCAGATGAGGCTCTCGATGGCTAACATCGGGCACATCTTCGTCAGCCATAATCATGGTGACCACGTTTTCGGTTTGCCCGGACTCATCGGCACGATGGATTTACTCGGACGGACAGCCGAGTTGCACATACATGGACCTCAGCAAGTGGGCGAACTGCTCGACTTCCTCATGCGCACTTACTATGCAGACATCAGGTATGAAGTTCTTTTCCATCCTGTAGATGTGCACCTTCATACCCCCATTTATGAGGATCGCAGCATCACGGTCCATAGCATTCCATTGCAGCATCGGGTCCCCTCTGTCGGCTATCTCTTTCGCGAAAAGCCGAATCTGCCTCATATCCGGCGGGAGATGATCGATGCTTATCAGATTCCTGTCAGTCAGATTAACAATATTAAGGCTGGAGCATCGTGGACGACAGAAGATGGCACCGTCATCCCTCACGAGCGCCTTACCACACCGGCAGCCCCGCCTCGCTCATATGCCTATTGTTCCGACACAATATATCTGCCCGGACTAAAGGATATTCTTCAGGGCGTTTCATTACTTTATCACGAAGCGACCTATATGCACGAGCGTGCTCTGCGGGCAGAGCAGACCCAGCACACCACAGCCCTTCAGGCCGCAATGTTAGCCTGTGAGGCAGGAGTGGAACGCCTCTGCATCGGTCATTTCAGCGCTGCCATCAAGGATGAAGCAGCCCTCCTCCGAGAAGCGCAAAGTGCCTTCCCAAATACTGTTCTGGCAAAAGAAGGCCTTGTCATTCCTATATAAGTAAGCAAAAAACTTTGTCTTCTTTTTTGCATTTTGCTCACTTATTTGTAAATTTGAGCTATGGTCGAAGGTACTCTCGTTCGGAAATAAAAAGAAAAACTTACGTTTTCCTTTTGTATTTCTCTCACTTATTCGTACCTTTGCAAAGCAAAACTCTATTATAGACATGAAACACGTTCTGAAATCCATATTTGCTTGCTTTATGATGCAGGCTTTGATGATTGTTCTGGGTGGTAATTCTGCTTCTGCGCAGGCTCTCTACACGAATCCCGATACGATACAACAGTACCTGAAGGACCGTATTAAGGAGGTCAAGGAAGAACAGCGCGACACTCGTGCTAAACTCAAGGAGCAGGACAAGACGCTGCGTACTTTGAACCGAGATCTTGCTAAGTCGCGTGCCCAAGCGCAGAAGGACAAGGTGAAACTCAAGGAAGCCAAGCGCAATGGAAAGTTCTATCAGGTTAAACCTTACATCCCAGAGGAACTTCAGGGAGACGTCGAGGCAAAGATTAAGGCTGCAAAGGCAGCAAAAGCTGCTAAAGAAAAGGAAGTAAAGCAAAAAGCCGCAGAGAAAAAGGCCGAAGAGAAGGCTGCTATAGCCGAAAAGAAACAGCAGGCAAAAGAGGCCAAGGCATTGGAAAAGGAACAGCTGAAAGCATCGGCTAAGAATCAGTCTAAGCGGGCAAAGGAGAAAAAAGCCGAGCTAAAAGAATCCGAAAAGGCTAAAGGGGAAGAAAAGGCAGAAGAACCCACATCTGATACTGAAAAGGAAGGGGAGAAGGCTTCTGAGAAGGCTAAGGATAAGACTCCCGTAACAAAGGAGAAAAATCCTGCACCCAAAGAAAAAGAAAAGGCTTCTCCTAATGAAAAAGTAAACGAAAAGAAATCTGCCGAAGAAAAGGAAAAAGAAGCAGAGGCAGAAGAAAAGGAGAAACAGGCTGCTGTAAAGGCTGCTGTCAAAGATGCCGAGACAAAAGCAAAAGAGGCAGAACAGCGTGCCAAAGAGTCGGAGGCAAAAGCAAAAGCCAAGGTGAAAGAGATGGAAAGTTCTACCGAACCTGCCAAGGATAGCGAGAAAGATTCCGAAGAAGTCAAGGAAGATGATAGCCAGGAGTCAAAGAGCAAGCAACGCAGATACACGGTCCGTACTCAGCGCGAGAAATCTCAGTCAAAGAAAACCGAAGAAAAAACCGAAGAAAAAACTGAAGAAAAAAGCGAGAAATAATTATGCAGAAACTTATAATTCCCCAACTGAATAAGAAGGTTGCTGCGGCAGCCGATATCCTATCTGCCCTTCAGGCAGCAGGTGTTACCTATACGCCTATCAGTAACGTCAATTGGCCTGAGGCTTATCCCTATCTGCCAAAGGTGGAGTTTGCTGCTGCCCACACAGGCGATGCCCTGTTGCTGCATTATCGCGTAGAAGAGCAAAGCGTTCGCGCTGTGGCTCGACAGGATCACGAGCACATCTGGGAAGACGCTTGTGTTGAGTTCTTCTGCATGCCTGCCCAAGATGGTATATATTATAATGTAGAGTGTAATTGTACGGGCAAACTTCTTGTGGCTGCCGGTAAGGACCGCAATGTGCGCCAGCCTGCTCCTGCACAAGTTATGCAACGCATTGACCGCTGGGCCTCGCTTGGTACAGAACCGTTCGATACGCGGGTTGAGCCTACCAAGTGGGAATTGGCTTTGCGTCTGCCCATCTCGACTTTCTTCCAGCACAAGTTCGCTAGCTTCTCAGGCCTGGCCGCAACAGGTAATGTTTATAAGTGTGGTGACGGTCTGCCTGTGCCGCATTTCATCAGTTGGAACCCTATCACAACGCCGACACCAGACTTCCATCGCCCCGACTTCTTCGGGGAGATTAAATTTGCATGAACGATTTCAACCTCAAGCAGCGCGTCCTTGCTACGATGAAGTCGAGAGATGTGGAGAGCGACTTTGAACTCTACGTCACCCGCACCCCAGGCTATCTGTGGGCGCTACTTTTCCGTCGTCTGCATATTCATCCCATCACGGTGACGGTGCTGAGCATTATTATCGGCTCTGCTTCCGCTATCTTTTTCGCTTATGACGACCTCCGCTACAACATCATCGGTATGCTGTTGCTCATCTGGGCGAACTGGTATGATTGTGCCGACGGACAGCTGGCTCGTATGACGGGACAGAAGACACTCGTAGGCCGTGTTCTCGATGGCTTTGGCGGCGAGTTCTGGTTCATCTGTATCTACATAGGTATTGCCATTCGCCTCTATCCCGTCTGGGGTATTTACATCTTCCTGATAATCCTGTGGGCCGGTTTCTATTGTCATTCACGTCAATGTGGCATTGCCGACTATTACCGCAATATCCATCTTTGGGTAACGCAAGGTCACGAGGGCAGCGAACTGGATACCAGTGCTGAACAGCAGAAACGAATGGAGAGTCTCCAGTGGAACAAAAAGGAGTGGTTTGAGAAGTTCTATCTTTTCTTCTATATCCGATACATCCGAACCCAGGAACGTCAGACTCCTGAGTTCCAGGCACTCCGGCCTCTGATAGAGAATCTGCCTGCCGACGCTCCTGTGAGACAGCAGTTCCGCCAGGAGAGCCTGCCGCTCATGCCGCTCTGCAACATCCTGACTTTCGATACGCGAGTCGGTGTACTCTTCCTTTCTATGCTCATCGGTTATCCTTGGGTTTACTTCTTTTTCGAGATGACTGTGCTTGAAGTTTTACGCTTATATACACTACATCGCCACGAAGCTTTCTGCCATAAGTTTCACCAAAAACTGTGTGCCATATGAAACAGAGCCACAACATAGCCTTGATTCTGGCAGGAGGTACAGGCGAGCGAATGCATGCTGTAGTGCCTAAGCAGTTTATGGAGATAGACGGCGAATCGGTTTTGCTGCATACGATGAAAGCATTTCAGCAGCATCCGCTCATTCACGATATTTACATCGTCTGTACGCCCGAATGGAAAGATTTTGTTCGCAGCGAAGCAGAGCTTGGTGGAATCAATAAGTTCAGAGTCATTGTGCTGGCAGGAGAGAGCAGTTACGCTTCAGCTCGTAACGGCATAGAGCACCTGTTGGATACGGTAAAAGACCCCAATACTATTGTCCTTGTGCACGATGCCGTCAGACCACTCATCACCCAGGATATAATCAGCCGTAATATCGCTGTCTGTCTGACGCACGGCAATGCCATTACGGCTCTGACGAGTCACGAGGCGTATCTTGTGACAGCCGACGGAAACTCTGCTGATGGCTTTATGCCTCGCGAAGGACTGATGCGTGCCCAGACGCCCCATACTTTCTCTCTTCCTGCTCTTCGCCAAATGTTACAGCTTGCAGAAGAACGCGGCATCAGGGAATCGCAGTCCCTCTTTACTCTCGCCGGCGAACTCGGCATCGCGCCTCTTCACATCGCCCAAGGCGACTTACGCAACTTCAAGATTACTGAGCAGTCCGACATCCTCATCTATCGTGCCTTGAAGACTTTGGAAGAGTGAAGGTGTTATGATCTATTACTTCTCTGGAAACGGTAACAGTTTGCATGTGGCCCGACATTTAGCCGATGCACTTGGAGAGCGACTCTCACCGATGACGTTAAGTCTCCCTTTACAGGAAGATATAGAGGGGGCCATAGGTCTTGTTTTTCCCGTTTATGCATGGGGCATACCGAATGTGGTGGAAAAGTTCATCCGTGAAATATTGCACTCTCCCAAAAGGGGAGTGAAGAGTCGGCGAGGCTATATATATGCTGTGATGACTTGCGGCGATGATATGGGTTATGCGGATAAGGTCCTGGATAAGGCTCTACTCTCTGTTTGTGGCAAGACTCTTGATGCGGCTTTCTCTGTACAAATGCCTAACACATACGTCTGTCTGCCAGGCTTTGATGTGGATAGTGATACCTTATGCAAAGAGAAGCTTGAAAAGGAAGAAACAGCAGTGAAAGAAATTGCGGTTTTTGTGTCCGAGAGGCAGTCTGTTCGTCGCTTGACCCGCGGAAGCTTCCCCTGGACAAAGACATACATTCTCAGACCTTTGTTCAACCGTTTCCTCCTGACGGACAAATACTTCCGTGTGGATACATCTCGCTGCGTTTTATGTGGCAGATGCCGAAAGATGTGCCCTGTCGGCAACATCATTTTAGACGAAGTGCCTGTTTGGCAATCGCACTGTACTGGCTGTCTGGCGTGTTTTCATGCCTGTCCGTATCATGCCATCAATTTTGGCAGCATGACCCAGAAAAAGGGGCAGTACAGCATCATGAAACATCTCTACGGATAAGTTCGCAAATTGTCTCCTTACTTAGGTCGAGCCATGCGCCCTGGAGCCCTTCGCGTTTGGCTGCCTCTACATTAATTAGTGTGTCGTCGATGAAGAAGCACTGTGCAGCAGGTCTTCCTATCTGGCGTACGGCAACGCGATATATCTCGGGGTCGGGCTTTGCCAGATGCATCTCGTGAGAGACAAAGATATTGTCGAAGAGGTCTGAGCAGGTATAGCCCTCTGTGGAGAAATAGAGGCGCTTGATTTCTTCCCAGTGCAGGTCGTTGGTGTTGGAAAGCAGGTGCGTATGGAACCCACGGCTGCGCAAATCCAGAATCATATCCAGTCGTTGCTTCGGTATTTGCCCGATGCAAGCGTTCCAGGCATCAGAAACCATCTCGCGAGTGATGTTTTCGGCACAATGACTCAGAACGAGTGAAAGGAACTCGTCGCTGGTCATTTCACCGACTTGATAATCTGTGATGGCTTTACTTGCAGAGATGCCTTGACAGACGGTAGAGGTGTTGTCTGCATCTGATTTTACGAAGAACAGTTCTGGGTTAATGCCTAGGTGCTGGCAAGCTTCCCCGATGCCCCGCATATTGAGGTCGAGGAGCACCCCGCCCAGGTCGAAGATAATATCTGTAACCATCTACTATATTCAAAATTAACAAATTCAAAATTAAACTTCCTCTCCCACGGGAGAGGCTATCATACGTCTCCAGCGGAGGAAACCTAAAATGGCGATGATGACGTAGAGGCCGTAGAGTGTGGCTTTGAAGGGTATGTCTTTGTGGAAGTAGAGCACGCAGGTAACTACATCCACCGCAATCCACACAAACCACTGCTCCAGGTACTTATGTGCCAGTGCCCAGATGCCGATGAGGGACAGAGCGGTGGTGAAAGCGTCGGCTACGGGGACAGTGGAGTCGGTGAAGGTGGTGAGCAGCCACCAGATTAAGCCCCACAGTAGCAGGAAGATGGTGCCCCAGCTCAAAGCAACACGAAGCGGAATGTGGGTGATGGGGGTCTCTTCTGAAACTGTGGCACCGGTAAATGTGTTGTGTTGCCATCGCCACCAGCCGTAAGCCGTCATCGCCAGATAGTAGAACTCCATTCCGCAGTCGGCGTACAAGCCTTTCTGATAGTAGAGCACGATGCCCAGAAGTTGCATAACAGCACCCACTGCCCACATCCAAATCGAGGCCTTATATTCCAGCAGGATGTATGCAAGTCCGAGAACAGTTGTTGTGATATCAAGCCAATGGTTAATTAGGAACTCCATTTTCAATTATCAATTGTCAATTAAAACTTTAAGGTTATGCTTCCCATCGCCGTAAAGCCGGCAGCGGGGATGAAGCCGATTTGATAGTAGCGGTTGTCGTTGGGGTGCCCGTAGCTCTCGCAGATAGCGCTATAGACCCACCCGTTAGCGGCATAGCGTGCATTGAAGAGATTGTTGAGATTTGCACCGAAGACCACCTCGCGCAGACCCGCCCAGCAGTTGCAGGGTAGGACGTAGGAGAGGTTGAGGTTGGAGGTGGTGAAGGCGGGCAGCGAGCGGTCACGATTCTCGGTGTTGTCGAGGTACTGACGGCTCACGTAGTTGGTGTGCCAAGTGGCTGCCACATTATTCCAGTGGAAGTTGAGGAAGCCGTTGAGTAGCACGGATGGCGAGAATGCGAGGGTAGAGTTGTCGTAGTGGATGGTCTGAGAGCCGTTGTCCCAGTCCTCTACGACCTCGTCGAAGTCGAGGATGCGGTTGCGGCTTAGGGCGGCATTGCCTTCGATGCTGAGCCACGAGGTGAGCTCCATGCCAGCAGTAAGCTCTACGCCCATACGGTAGCTGCGCTTGATATTGGTCGTCAGCTTTTCGCCAATCTCGCTTTCCTGCCCTGTTTGCACGAACTGATTTGAGTAGTGCATATAGTAAATGTTCACGCCTGCGTGCCAGCGCATACCTATATAATTGTAGCCTGCTTCTGTATCGGCCAGGCGTTCGGCTTCGGGCGCAGGATAGAGTCCGTTGTCCGTAAAGTTGTTGCGTTCCGGCTCGCGATGGCTGTAGGCTTCAGAGATATATACGTTATGTCCTTTGTGGTGCCAACTGAGGCCTGCCTTCGGATTTACGAAGTGGTAGTGCTGGTTGATGTCGAGATAATGTTTGCCGTAGGTGCCGTCTCCGTTGTCAAGGAATTTGTCATTGTAGCCGTTGGTGCGATAACCTACGTGGCGGTACTGTACATCGCCAAAAGCGTTCCAGTCGCTGTTGAAGTGGTAGTTCAGTTTCATGAAGACGCTGTGGTCATCCTTCGAGGCGTCGGAGTCGTAGTAGGTGTAGCGGCTGTTTGTTCCCATGAGGGCTGTAGTCAGCTCAGCATTGCTCGTGTAGGTGATGTAACCGAAGTGGTTGCCTTGAAAGCGCTGTAATGCGAGGCCGCCGATGATGTCCCAATGTCCGTCCTTGTAGTTTGCGTTGGCTACAAGGCCGTAGGTGTTTTGCTCCAGTCCTTTTTGACGGATGAAATCGGCTTTCTTGAGTGTTGAGCCGTCGTTGGTGGTGAAGTTGGAGAGCCCGAACTTCTTCAGCTTGTTTTGCGGACGGAACTCCTCGTAGTAGCCATAGCCGTAGGTGTAGTGCAGTGTTGCCGACGTTGTCCAGCGGTCGTTGATGTCCCAGGCCATCGAGAGGAGGTTGTGGTTTTGCCGGAAGTTGTCGGTGGTGTGGTCCCAGAGAGAGCCGTTGCTCAGGCGGTATCGTTCGGTGATGTAGCTGCCGTTCGCATCGCGGGCGAAATCGCCGTTTGCATCATAGGCGAGGGTCTCGTAGAGCGAATTGTACTTGCCCAGGCCGCGGTCGTAGAGGTCGCGGTAGGTCTTGATACCTGTAGCGACGCCGTAGGTGCCGTCCATGAGGCTGAGGTCGTTGTCGCCGGCGGTGACGCCGTTCCACGCCTGCCCAGTACGCTCGTAGTTACCGATGTTCTTGTAGCGGAGGGTCAGACGGTCGTTAGGCATCCAGGTGATGCCGCCGTAGTAAGAGCCCGAGCGTCCGTCTGTGCCGTGCAGGAAACCATCTGTCTGTGTCTGGTGCCAAGCACCGTCGATGACCAGTTGATTCCACAAGAGACCTGTGGAGAACTGACCGCCGTAGTTCATTGTGTTGTAGGATCCGTAGGAGAAGTTCACTTCGCCGCGAGGCGTCAGGGACGGCGCTGTTGTAGAGAGCGCCACAGTGCCTCCGAAGGCTCCGTCGCCGTTCGTGCTCGTGCCCACGCCTCGTTGCACCTGCACGCTGCCCAGAAGGGCAGAGTAGCTGTTCATGTTGGCCCAGAAGACACACTGGTCTTCTGGAGAGTTGAGGGGCACGCCGTCCAGCGTCACATTGATGCGGGAATCGCCGGCACCACGAATGCGCATGTAGGTGGTACCTGTCCCCAGACCGTTCTCGCCCCATGCCATCACGCCTGGCGTCTTGGCCAGAAGATAAGGCAGTTCCCGACCCGTTTTGGCGTGTTCCTTCAGTGCCGCTTCCTGGATGTTCGTTACTGCGAAGGGAGCGTACAGTTGAGCGCGTACGCCGCTGACTACCACTTCCTGTATGTGCTCCAGATGCAAGGAGTCTTCTGTCGCCAGTTTCTGGGCTGCAATGGTGTTTCCCATCAGGCTTGCGAGGGCCATGAGAGCTATCATTTTCTTTTCTGTGTTCATCTTCCTGTTGTCTTATTTGAAACGACAAAGGCCATGATGCGATACATCACGACCTTCCTTCTTTTCTAAGTTGTTTATGCGACTCAATTCCTACGGCAGTACTAACTGCATCAGGTTCGAAGGTATAATCTCAGCCCCGATTGGGGCACCCTTTTGATGTTCGACGCTGCAAAAGTACGAACATTTTCGCAAACAGACAAATTTCCAGCCTCAAACTTCTGACTTCTTTTGAGGTTTCTTCGGGAACCAGCCTTTGCGGACGCGTTCGCGCTGTTGGAAAAGTTCCAGGATGGACCAGAAACAGGAGAAGCTAATGACTCCGAGTATGACCGAAGCATAGATATTGGTGACGTACAGCGACCCGATGCAGCCGGCGATGCCAAGGACGAGGAATACAGGCCAGCATTTCACTCCGAAATGATACTCGCTTTTGATGACGATAGGGTGGAAGATTCCGATGCAGAGAAAAGTTGCCAGACCGAGTATGATGCCGTGGAAGTTGATTGCGTCGAGCATAAGTTATTGTCTATGTCTGTATAAGTCACTTTACTTTTTTCTGTCTGTTTTCTATGTAAATGCCGCGAGCGGGTTTGCCGGAATGCTGACGGCCCTGAAGGTCAAACCATTTACCATTTACTGTTTCTCTCTCCGGAGAGAGGGTGGGGCTTTTGATGCCGTCCGGGTCTTCATCATCGCGCACAAGGCGGACTGGTACACGGGTATTGTTGTAACTCCAGTCTTTTAGGGCAAGACCAGAGAGATACCAACCCGGTGTGTAGCGCGAACTGCCGGATTCTGGCGTTGTACTGTTGTATAAACCATGATTACCATACGACGAACTATTTGTGTTGTATCCGGCAGCCGGCAGGAACAGGCATCCGGCAGCCTCCATCTTTTCCCAGCCCTCAAGGCTGACAGTAGCGGTGTAGTCATCACTGCCTTCGTGATTGAACATACTGCCGGCGAAATCGGTATTGTCAGGATGCGTGTAATCATCGGGGAAAATAATCGAGCCCCTGTATTTCCCGTCTATAGTGACGCGGATAAAACGTGCCCCCTCCGAGAGTGTGTTTCTGACACTGCGTCCGATGTATAGGTATTCCCACTCGGGTTGAGATAACGTGTACCACGATTCATCTTCGTTAGGGGAACCGTAGCCTGAACTGGGGAAGAGGTCCTGATGCCCCTCGTACTGGTCTGAGCCGAAATAGTCATACTGGTGCTCGGCAAACTGCCAGGTGGTACCGACGTATTGCAGATTGCCTTTGGAGAAATACACCTGTTTGGTGTCGCTGACGGAGAATTTGCCGGGAAGTGTGTTCTGTGCCCACGTTCCGACAGTCATTGCCAGAAGCAGCATTATGGTTGAGAGTAGCCGTTTCATAGCCCTAATAAATATATTATAATGTAGAATTTGGCGGCAAATTTACGCTTTTTTCCCAAGATACCAAAACAAAATCGGAGAAAACCAAGGAAAAAGCGAATGATTTCTGGAATGGACGGGGGGAAGAAGTTTCCACTCCCAAAGGAAAAAGTTTCTTCTCCTCGAAGAATTTTATATTCCAAAGCTTGGAATACAAATTCCAAGCCCTGGAACACATGTTCCAAGGCTTGGAACATAAGTTTCAGGGCCATGTATATAAAAAAGTCCTAGAGGGAAAAAGAATTTCTCCGGGAGAAAAACTGATAGAGTAGGGCGGCATTTTTGATTGGCAAGGCTCCAAAACGCTTTTTACTCTACAAAATGGCGAAAAGGCGAATTTTTCTCCGTGTTTTTTGCCCGAAAGTGTGATTTTTTGCTTATCTTTGCAGCCGTTTTCAAGACAGACATTATTCAGATATTATTATGAAACTAGATATGCTGACTGCCGTTTCGCCTATTGACGGCCGATACAGAAGCAAAACCGAAGCGCTGGCTGCGTTCTTCTCGGAGTACGCGCTGATTCGCTATCGCGTTCGCGTGGAGGTGGAATACTTCATCGCCCTCGTTCATCTGCCTCTGCCGCAGTTGAAGGGCTTTCCCGTCGGCGACGAGCAACTGCGCAACATCTATCTGAACTTCACGGAGCAGGATGCCCAGCGCGTGAAGGACATCGAGGCTGTCACAAACCACGATGTGAAGGCCGTCGAGTATTTCATCAAGGAGAAGTTCGACGAGATTGGCGGTCTGGAGCCTTACAAGGAGTTCATCCACTTCGGCCTGACCAGCCAGGATATCAACAATACCAGTGTCCCCTTGAGTATCAAGGAGGCTCTGGAGCAGGTCTATTATCCTCTCATCGAGGAACTTATCGGTCAGCTGCGCCAGTATGCCGACGAGTGGAAGGACGTTCCCATGCTGGCAAAGACTCATGGCCAGCCGGCCAGCCCCACCCGTCTGGGAAAGGAGGTGATGGTCTTCGTCTATCGCCTTCAGCGTCAGCTGGATATGCTTCGCGCTTGCCCCATTACGGCTAAGTTCGGTGGAGCGACGGGTAACTTCAACGCCCATCATGTGGCCTATCCTCAGTACGACTGGCGCGACTTTGGCCGCCGCTTCGTTGCCGAGGGTCTCGGCCTGGAGCGCGAGGAATACACAACGCAGATCAGCAACTACGACTGTCTCGGCGCTCTGTTCGATGCGATGAAGCGCATCAACACCATCATTATCGACCTGGATCGTGATTTCTGGCAGTATGTCTCGACAGAGTATTTCCGTCAGAAGATAAAAGCCGGCGAGGTGGGTTCCAGCGCTATGCCGCACAAGGTCAACCCCATCGACTTCGAAAACTCGGAGGGCAACCTGGGCATTGCCAACGCCATCCTGTCGCACCTGAGCCAGAAACTTCCCATCAGCCGTCTGCAGCGTGATTTGACCGACAGCACCGTGCTTCGCAACGTCGGCGTTCCTGTGGGACACATGCTCATCAGTATCCAAAGCACCCTGAAGGGCCTGCGCAAGCTCGTTCTCAACGAGGAAGCCATTCGTCGCGACCTGGAGGGCTGTTGGGCCGTCTGTGCAGAAGCCATCCAGACCATCCTTCGTCGCGAAGCCTATCCGCATCCCTACGAGGCTCTGAAGGCACTCACCCGCACCGGTAAAGGCATCGACGAGGCAACCATCAAGAACTTTATAGAAGAACTGAACGTCAGCGAATCCGTGAAGGAGGAGCTGCGGGCAATTACTCCGTACAGTTATACGGGAATATAAACAAAAGGTGAAAAATTTAAAAATTAAAAGTTAAAAATTAACAGCTGCGAAGTTAAGAATAAAAAAACCAAGAGTTAAGAAAAACACTGTTTGTTCCACAAGGTGGGATAACAAATGGTAAATGGTAAATGATTAAATTGTAAATGTTAAGATGATTAACGAAAAAGAAAATTGGAGAGACAAATTCTCCGAATCAGAGAATGGCGGTCGCCGAGAGGGCTATCGTCCTCAGGGAAATGGAAATGAAGGTTATCGCTCAGCCTCCCCGCGAGGAAGCTATTCCCCAAGATATAACCGCGAAGGCGGCTACCAGCCACGCGAGGGCTATCAGCCCCGTGAAGGCGGCTATCGTCCTCGCATCAATCGCGAAGGCGGCTACCAGCCACGCGAGGGCTATCAGCCTCGTGAAGGCGGCTATCGTCCTCGCATCAATCGCGAAGGCGGCTATCAGCCCCGCGAGGGCTACCAGCCCCGCGAAGGCGGCTATCGTCCTCGCATCAATCGCGAAGGTGGCTACCAACCTCGCGAAGGCGGCTACCAGCCCCGTCAGGGCGCCTACGCCCGTCGTCCCCGTACTGCCGGCTACAACCCTCATGCCAAGTACAGCATGAAGAAGCAGATCGAGTATAAGGAGACACACTACGATCCCGATGAACCAATCCGCCTGAACAAATACCTCGCCAATGCCGGCGTTTGCAGCCGTCGCGAAGCCGATGACTTCATCGAGGCTGGCGTAGTGAGCGTCAACGGACAGATTATCACAGAGCTCGGTACGAAGGTGAAGCGCTCGGATGTCGTCCTCTTCCACGACCAGCAGGTTAACATCGAGAAGAAGGTCTATATCCTGCTCAACAAACCAAAGGACTATGTCACCACCAGTGACGACCCTCAGAACCGCAAGACGGTTATGGACCTCGTCAAAGGCGCTTGCCGCGAACGCATCTATCCCGTTGGTCGTCTCGACCGCAACACTACCGGTGTGCTCTTGCTCACCAACGACGGCGAGCTGGCCACAAAGTTGACACACCCCCAGTTCCTTAAGAAGAAGATTTATCACGTCTTCCTCGACAAGAACGTCACGGCTGCTGATATGAAGCAGATAGCAGACGGCATTGAACTGGAGGACGGCGAGATTCATGCCGACGCTATTGAATATGCCAGCGAGACAGACCACAAGCAGGTGGGCATCGAAATTCACAGCGGCCGCAACCGTATTGTGCGCCGTATCTTCGAGCACCTCGGCTATCGTGTTATTAAGCTGGATCGTGTTTACTTCGCCGGTTTGACAAAGAAGAACGTCCGCCGTGGTGATTGGCGCTTCCTCACAGAGCAGGAGGTCAATATGCTGAGGATGGGAGCCTTCGAATAAAGCCCCCTCCCAGCCTCCCCCAAGAGGGGAGGAGACAAATGGTAAATGATTAAATGGTAAATACCAAGATGAAACGTACAAAAGTTATTGATGCACTGGAGTGCACAGCATACGGGACTGACATCTGCGTCAAGGGTTGGGTGCGTTCGAAGCGCGGCTCGAAAGGCATCTTCTTCATCGCCCTGAACGATGGCAGCACCATCAAGAACATACAGATAGTGGGCGACGATGCCAATTTCGAGGAGGAAACCCTGAAGCGCATCACGACAGGTGCCTGCCTGAGCGTCATCGGTAAACTTGTAGAGAGTCCTGCTGCCGGTCAGGCTAGCGAGATTCAGGCTACAAACATCGAGATTTTGGGCGACTGCGACAACACCTATCCCCTCCAGAAGAAAGGCGCCAGCTGGGAATACCTCCGCACGGTGGCTCATCTGCGTCCCCGCACCAATACCTTCGGTGCCATCCTGCGCATCCGCCACAATATGGCGATGGCGATCCACACCTACTTCCACGAGCACGGCTACTTCTATTTCCACACGCCCCTCATCACAGCTTCCGACTGCGAGGGCGCTGGAAACATGTTCCAGGTTACAACCAAGAATCTCTACGACCTCAAGAAGGACGAACAGGGTAAGATAATCTACGACGACGATTTCTTCGGCGAGCAGACTTCGCTCACCGTCAGCGGTCAGCTCGAAGGCGAACTCGGAGCAACAGCTCTGGGTGCCATCTACACCTTCGGTCCTACCTTCCGCGCAGAGAACTCCAATACACCTCGTCACTTGGCCGAGTTCTGGATGATAGAGCCCGAGGTCGCCTTCCTCGACCAGGAAGAGTTGATGGACCTCGAAGAGGACTTCATCAAGTACTGCGTGAAGTGGGCGCTCGACAACTGCAAGGACGACCTCGAGTTCCTCAACAAGATGATAGATAAGACCCTCATCGAGCGTCTGGAAGGCGTACTGAAGGAGACTTTCGTTCGTTTGCCTTATACCGAGGGCATCAACATCCTGCAGGAAGCCATCAAGAATGGCAAGAAGTTCGAGTTCCCCTGCAACTGGGGCGACGACCTGGCCTCAGAGCACGAGCGTTACCTCGTGGAAGAGCACTTCAAGAAGCCCGTCATAATGACCGATTATCCTCGCTCTTTCAAATCCTTCTATATGAAGCAGAATCCCGGAATATCCGGAAAGCCTGGAGATACCGGAGAGTCCGGCAGCATCGGTTACAAAGGCGCCATCGCCCCCGGTCCCACTATGCAGGGCACCGATGTCCTCTTCCCGTCAATAGGCGAGATTATTGGCGGCAGTGTTCGTGAGGAGAGCTACGACAAGCTGATGGCCGAGGTGAAGCGCCGCGATATGGATATGACCCACCTCTGGTGGTATCTCGATACCCGCAAGTACGGCAGTTGCCCACATGCAGGCTTCGGCCTGGGCTTCGAGCGTCTGATTCTCTTCGTTACCGGAATGCAGAACATTCGCGACGTCATTCCCTTCCCCCGTACTCCCAGAAACGCAGAGTTCTAAAAATAGCGGCTCATATAGTCCCATTGGTCCTATAAGCCCCAGTAGCCCTATAGACCATAAAAATCCCCGAGGCGTGTGTCTCGGGGATTCTCTTTATTTGTTTGGGGTGAGGCTTTTATTCTTCGCCCCAGATGTCCCAACTGTTTCCTTCCTTGGTGAGGGCATCGCCGCCATCAACAGGATCATCGCTAATATTCAGGCTCTCGGCCAGCATCTGTGCGGCCTGTGCCTCTTCTACCTTCAAAGCAGGAATAATATATTTCTTCATATTACTTGAATTTTAGAATTTGGATAATAAGAGATTTTGAAAGAGAGGGCTGGCGTTTAGCCTTGTGAGCTGCGCACACAGCCCTTTCTTATTTTCTTAATTTCTTATTTCAGAACCTTTATACCATTGATGATGTTGATGCCCTGCTGAGTCTTGTTCAGGCGCTGGCCGGCGATGTTGTAGATGAGAGCGTTCTCATTCTCAGCATTGATGCCAGAGATGCCAGTTGCATCTTCTCCGAAGAAGGGATAGAACTCCTTAGCAGTAGCGGGAGCGGAAAGAACAAGGTAGCCCTTACCAGCAGCGATGGTTGAGCCTTCAGCTGCTTTGTGGAAGCCTACGCCCTTCTCTGTCTCTGCCAGGATGTACTGAGTACCATCGGCAATGAAGTCTTCCGTTGCAGGAAGGAGATCGTTGGTGGCACCGAGAACAGCGTCGGTAGTCATAGGTATAGCGTAAAGCCCAGCCTCGTCAGCCTTCACGACAACAGCTTCGCCGGCAGGAACGGTAGTTACAGGATTGAGCTGAACGTATGTTCCGTCGAACTCAACTGCATATGCGGTTACAGCGCTGCCAGTGAAGTCAACGTCATCAGGAGCAACGAATGTTGCATACAGGGCATCGGTGATAGTCACAGCAGCATAGTAGCCAGTGTTGACTGCCCATGCGATGTTCGACTTGTGGCATTCGCCGCCACCGTAGTAGATGCTCTGGATACCAATCTTAGTCCAAGTAGAAATCTCCTCTTCGCCCTGGTTCAGGTAAACGGTGCCGGAGTAGATGTCCCATTCATCGGTGAAGCCGTAAGGAATCTCGCTCATGTCCTCTTCCAGTTCGTCGTAGAGATCTGCTTCCAGTACCAGAGGCAATACTTCGCCGTCCTTCTCAACGTAGAGTTGGTATGCGAGGTTAGCCTGCATAATCGGAGCACCGTTCACATCCTCTGTAGGAATGTTGAAATAAACCCTAGGATAGCTGACGCCTGCAGTCCTCATGTCGGTAATCTCGGGATCAGCAGGAGTGGCAGCAACGTCGTAGAGTTTCGTCAGAACAACGTCGTTGTATTCGTCCATCCAGTAGGTATCCTCAGGTGTCTCGTAGCTTACGAAGCCTTCTGCAGAAGTGAATGTTTCTGCCTCAGCATCGTAAACGAATGTTGCACCAGAGAAGAATAGCTCAGAGCTACCGAAGAAGCCTTCGTAGATGCCAAGATAGGTCTCAGGAATGGTGACAACACCGTCTTCGATGGTACCAACCACCCAAGCCTCAGGAATATAGCCACTCAGGCCCTGGATGTAAACCTCGTTCTCGCCATAGAAGCCAACCTGAACCTCGCTAGTGGTGTAATCTTCATAGTAGGTGTCGAAGCCCTTGAAGTGGTAAACATCGGTAGCCAAATCCTCGGGAGCCACAACAGGCTCGGGAACCCAAGGCTTCTCCTTGCTGATAACTACGTCGTAGTAGTAGTCGTAGTAGTCGATACTGTTCTGCTTGCCGTTCAGGATAATCCACTGGTCGGTAGTAAATACGCCATTTGCAAGGTCGAGGTCGAATACTACGTCGGCAATTTCTTCTGCTTCAGAATCATAGCCAACGAAGAAGAGCTTATACTGGTCTGCATATGTGCCATAGAACTGACCGCTGGGGAATGTAGCGGTGAAGTTCTCATAATCGATAGTACCCTTCACCCAAGCTTCGGGCAGATACTCGCAGAGACCCTGGATATACAGGTCGGTTTCGGAGAAGCCAACTTGCAGCTCGCGGGCGCGAATCTTTCCATCAGCAGTGTTACAAGCGAGATACCAGGTGTGCAGGTCATCGGGAGCAACAATAGGTTCGGGCTCTGGGAGTGCCCCAGGTGTATAGGTGGCCTCGTAGAAGTAATCAAACAGACCGGTTGCGTCCTTCGTGCCGGATTCACCGTATATGCCAGCGAGTGTTAGAACACCGCTTTCTGCATCAACGGTAAATGCAAAGTCATCTGCATCTACGAAGTAGTTTTCTTCATCAACGTCAAGAGCAACGATATACTCTGGGCCATATTCGTCTTCACCAACGTACTGGCCGGTGGGAACGATAATCACACCATCTTCGGTGAGTGTACCCTTCACGTAAGCCTCGGGGAAGTAGTAAGCCAGACCCTGCAGGTAAACATCGGTACCGTCGAAGGCTACATTCATTGTTGCCTCGATGTCGAGACTACTCTGGTTGGTTGCACCAACTGCATTCAGAGTATATTCGATAGGCTCAACGCCTTCGGGCAGTTCAACAAGTTCATCGCTCTGTGGCTCTGGATCGGGATCGGCGGGAGTGCCGAAGGTGATGTCATCAGCCAGCATATAGAAGAAGTCGCTGCAATCGAAGTGACGGAGGGCTACATAACCTTCCTGACCTTCAAATGCGCTCATGTCAACGATGTACTGATACCACTTGCCCTGAACCTTGCTGGGAACAGCCTTCTTGCTCATACGGACAGAAGTCAGTGTCCATTCTTCAACCTTCTCGAAGTCACCGGCCTTCTTGCCTGTCGTTGATACGAATACGCCGAAGTGCTCAGAGGGCCATGCTGCATCCTGTGCAACTGCAAAGAATGAGAAGGTGCTGCCCAACTTAACCTTCGGAGAGATGAGGTAGTTGTCGGGAGTCAGAGCAACCTTGTTTACGTTGTCGTAGCTCTGAGAGTAAACAGCATATTCGCTGCCGTTGTGAGCTGTGTAGCCGCTACCCAGGTCAATGGTGTTGCCCCATGTGAAGCCGTCGCCATCAGCATCGAGAGTCGTCCAGCCTTCCAGTGTGCCATCATCGAATGTGAAGGTCGTGCCTTCGGGATCGATAGCTTCTTCGTCTTCACCACCTTCGGTAGCCTCGATGCTAACGGTGATGTTGTTCAGCTGGGTGTTACCTGCGATTGCAACAACAACCTTCGCTGTGGGAGCGCCACCTATTGCGGGAATCCATGTGGCAACATTGGTCTCTGTGTTGTTTGTCAGAGCACCGGGAGTAGATGTGTTACCTTCGTTCCACTTACCGTTGTGGTTGAATGCGATTCCGGTGATAGCATAACCTGCGGGAGCAGCGAATGTCAGAGTGCCGCTATATACACGCAGCTGAGGACCAGCATTGGTGCTCCAGAAACGGTTCGGAGTGTTGACACCCTCTTCCTTCGGCGAAACGGTCAGCGTTACGACTTCATCGTCATCAGTCAGTTCAAGGGTTTCAGTAATGTCGCCATCATTACTTACGCTGCTAGATGTAGGAACATCCATTGCATTAAAGTCGAAGGTGTAATCACCAGAGAGGTCGGGATCTTCAGCCTTCTCGACATCGACCCAGGCAATCTCACTTTCGTTGGTCTCGTCACCGCCGGTGTAGATGCTCTTCACGCCGATGCGGTCGTACATGGTGTTGAAGTTGTAGTTCAGGTAAACTAACTTGTCACCATCATAGACATCGAAGTCATAGTTGTCGGTGAAGGTGTAGGGGATGACGCTCATGTCTTCCTCCAAATTCACATAAAGGTCAGTTGTGAAGGTGATGGGTTCTATGGTACCCTTGACGTCGGCAAAGAACTGATAGAAGAGTTTGCTTTCCTTTAGCTCGTTACCGTCCACGTCTGCAACAGGAACGTCTGCAAGTACATAGCCATAACCCTTATCTGAATCATAGTTGCCTATTCCGGTAATCGTAGGAGTAGCGGGGGTAGCAGCTACGTCGGGAATTACGGGATATGCAAACTCACCCATACCCAGTGTGATGGTGGCAGGTTCCTGTGCGCCATACCAATAGCCCGCATCGCAGTATGCCGTGAATGGGCAGTCAAAGGTCAGAGCTGTTTCTGTTCCGACACCAGTCAGATTGGTAAGATAAGCATAGTCATTGGTCAAGCCATAGGTGTAGAAAACACCATCAGAAGAATTAGCAACGGGCTGTTTTTCGATAACGAAGGTCTTATCTTCTCTCAGGGTTGCGGTAATAGCAGCTTCCCATCCGGCAAAGTTATAGACGGTGACGTACTTGGGTGCTTCTGCGTCCTGATAGATGAATACAGGCACGGCATTCTCGCCCCATGTCATAGCGCCGTTGGCGGGCACAATAAATGATCCGTAGTAGTTACCAGACCACAAGTAGCCAGCGTAGTCGCCATCCGCGAGTACATCAATCCAGAGGTCATTGAAGTAAATACCACCATCGCTGTAAACATAGGCGGTAAGGTCGCCTTCAGATGTAGCATTCTCAAGAGCAACAGTACCATAATCAGAAGTACGCAATGTCTGGCCACTGGCAATTGTTATGGTTGCAATAACGCCTTCTGCTGCCGCTTCCTCGGGAACAACCAATGAAATCTGAGCCTCGATAGGTTCGGTTGCATCGGTGGTGAACCCGTTGATGGAAACGTTTCCAGAGCCTGTTGTGGCGATTTCGGTCATCAATTGCTGTTGGTCAATTTCACCAAAATCGATGCTCCAACCGCCTGCTGCAGGTGTGCCAGGAACAAGGCTTTCAAGATCGCTGTCGTAATCATAGTAGTTTGAGCAGAGCATCAGATCTGCAGTCAGTAGGTCCATGATACCAGCCTTCTTAGGAGCCTTCTTGGCACGGCTCTTAGCCTGCAGTGCAATCTTTTCGGCCACTGGAGCCTGCACCTTGACAGCCTGGGCCTTAGGTGCCGCCTTCTTGACCGAATTAGTCACGACAGCATTCGCGTTCAGCGCTACATTTCCGCGCTTCTGCGGTCCTGCTGCCATTGCTGTAACAGCGATAAACGCTGCTAAAAGCATGAATGTAAACTTTTTCATAGATAAAGTTTTAGTTAATAATTAAGTTAACAATAAAATTTTTTTTATTCGAAAGTTATGTCAATTGGATGCAAAGATACGATTCCCCCTGTAGATATGCAAGAGAATGGCAATTTATTTTGCTTTTCATTATTAAAAATGTAACAATAAAGTGTAAAAAAGGGCTTGCTGCACCGCCATTTTGTCCTTCTTTGTGCCATTTTGTCTCGCTTTCCTGCTCTTGCACGTTCTTTGTGCCTATGATTGGTGAAACGACAATGCAAAGGAGGAATAATTATGATACAGAACATGCAAAATCAGCAAAGCGAAGAGAAAAGTTTGCAAAAATATGCACGCAATCTTGTCGATGAAGCACGAGCAGGAAAACTCGATCCTGTCATCGGCCGGGACGATGAGATACGTCGTGTCCTGCAAATCCTCTCACGTCGGACAAAGAATAACCCTATCCTTATCGGCGAACCCGGTACGGGTAAGACAGCTATTGTAGAAGGCTTGGCGCATCGTATCCTGCGCGGTGATGTACCCGAGAACCTCAAGAACAAACAGCTTTACAGCCTCGACATGGGTGCCCTCATTGCCGGAGCGATGTACAAGGGCGAGTTCGAGGAACGACTGAAGAGCGTCGTCAAGGAAGTCACCGAGAGCGAGGGAGGCATCATCCTCTTCATCGACGAGATTCACACCCTCGTCGGAGCCGGTAAGGGCGAAGGGGCAATGGATGCCGCCAATATCCTGAAGCCAGCACTTGCCCGAGGCGAGATGCGTAGCATCGGAGCCACAACACTCGACGAGTACCAGAAGTACTTCGAGAAGGACAAGGCCCTCGAGCGACGCTTCCAGACGGTAATGGTCGATGAACCCGACACCCTTTCCAGCATCAGCATCCTGCGAGGCTTGAAAGAGCGCTACGAGAACCACCACAAGGTGCGTATCCAGGACGATGCCGTCATCGCAGCCGTACAGCTCTCCCAGCGTTACATCACCGAGCGTTTCCTGCCCGACAAGGCCATCGACCTCATGGACGAAGCCGCAGCCAAGCTCCGTATGGAGCGTGACTCCGTGCCCGAGGAGCTCGATGAAATAAGCCGTCGTCTGGCACAGCTCGAGATAGAGCGCGAGGCCATTCGCCGCGAGGTGAAACAGGCACTCTCCTCAGATAGCGGGGAGGGGGCTACCAAGCTCGCAGAGATAGAAAAGGAAATCGCAAACCTGCGCGAGCAGGAATCGAAGATGCGGCGGCAGTGGGAAGACGAGAAGCAGCAGGCCGACAGGATTCAGACCCTCAAGGACCGCATGCAGCAACTCCGTGGGGAAGCCGAACAGGCCGAACGCGACGGCAACTATGCACGCGTCGCAGAGATTCGCTACTCCAAGCTGCCCGAACTCGAGAAAGAACTTGCGGAAACAGGCACTCCCTTAAGTGGGGAGCGGGGAGGGGGCCGCTTGCTTCGCGACGAAGTGACAGCCGACGATATCGCCGACGTTGTGAGCCGCTGGACAGGCATTCCCGTCAGCAAGATGCAGACCAGCGAGACCGAGAAACTGCTGCATCTCGAAGAAGAGCTGCACAAGCGCGTCATCGGTCAGGAGGAAGCCATCGCAGCCGTCAGCAACGCCGTTCGCCGCAGCCGTGCCGGCCTGCAAGACCCCAAGCGACCCATCGGTTCCTTCATCTTCCTCGGCTCGACAGGCGTCGGCAAGACAGAACTGGCAAAGGCCCTGGCCGAATACCTCTTCGACGACGAGACCATGATGACGCGAATCGATATGAGCGAGTACCAGGAGAAGTTCAGCGTCACCCGACTCATCGGAGCACCTCCAGGATACGTCGGTTACGACGAGGGAGGCCAGCTCACCGAAGCCGTGCGCCGCAAACCCTATCAGGTCGTCCTCTTCGATGAGATAGAGAAAGCCCACCCCGATGTCTTCAACACCCTCTTGCAGGTGCTCGACGACGGGCGGCTCACCGACTCCAAGGGCCGCACTGTCAACTTCAAGAACACCATCATCATCATGACCAGCAACCTGCTGACAGGTGCTGACCTCTCAAAGGGGGCCGAAGATGTGCGCGACCTGCTCGTGCAGCGTGGCATACGTCCAGAGTTCCTGAACCGAATCGACGAGATAATCGTTTTCCATCCGCTGAACTGGGGCGAAGTGAAGCAGATAGTACGTCTGCAGGTAGAAAGCGTACAGAAGATGTTGCGCGAGAACGGCATCACATTGCAAGTCACCGACCAGGCCATCGACCTCCTGGCAAACGAAGGATACGACCCCGACTTTGGAGCCCGTCCTGTCAAGCGAGCCATCCAGCATCTCCTGCTCGACGACCTCTCCAAGGCGCTGCTCGCAGGACAGCTCGACCGCACACGTCCCATCCAGGTCGATGCCAAAGACGGCAAACTGACAATGAAGTAAAGTTTCCTTAATACCTTATTAATAATAAAGAGGATGTACTTTTGGGGTGCATCCTCTTTGGGTTTTATACGGTTGTTGTTTTACTGCGTGATTGTCAGCGCGACTTACTGAGTGATCTGTTTCAGAGCTTCGTTGATGGCGTCTGTCACAGCTTTGTTGGCTTGGTTTGCAGCATTCTGAACTGCTCCGCTGGCCTGGTTGACTGCATCCTGTGCGGCCTGGTTGGCTTGGTTTGCAGCATTCTGTGCAGCTTGGTTAGCCTGGTCCTTTACATTCTGTACTGCCTGGTTGGCCTGGTCCTGGACGTTCTGCGCGGCCTGATTGGCCTGGTCCTTTGCGTTCTGCACGGCCTGGTTTGCCTGGTTGACAGCTGCGTCCTTGGCAGCAACGGCATTGGCTGCTGCTGCATCGGCAGCACCTTCAACAGCTGCTTCTGTGCCTTCGACAGCACCTTCTGCATCGGTGGCGAATTTTGCTACGGCATTGTTGATGATGTCGGTCAGTTTGGTGAAGTTGTCCTCAGACATCTCCTTGATTTGGTCTGTATTCTCCTGGAGGAAGGTCTTGAGTTCGCTCAGATAGACTTCAGCTTTCTCTGTATCGCCGCTCTTGAGGGCTTCCTGCAGTCCTTCTCCGACGTTTTCCAGTGCTTCTGTGATAGCGGCGGCATCACCGTCCTTCACAGACTCGGTGAGAGCAGCTACAGCCACAACTGCTTCGGGGTTTGCGAGTGCGAGGCTGTCTTCCTCGGTGGTGTTAGCGTTTGTGCCTCCAGTGCAGGCACCCAGACTCATTGCAGCCACTACAGCTGCGAAAGCGAATAACTTTTTCATAGGTTTTGAGTTTTTGAGTTTATAAGTTTTTGAGTGGTTGAGTTCTTTGATGCTTTAGCACAAAGGCGCGATGTTAGTCGCGGAATGTGAGCTTTTGAGGGGGTTTTTCGTGGCGAAGTTACATTTATTATATGATATCAGCAAAAGAATTTGCAAGAAAATGTGCTTCATGCTTGAAAGTTATGAAAAATATCCCTATTTTTGTAGTCGATTTATGCAAAAAATCACAAATCCGCTGGTTTGGCTGGCCCGTTTCCGTCATCGTCGCGGCTATGGTGTGCACAGTCCGTTTGCCTTCCGTTTCATCACGGATGTCATCTATGAGCAGCATCCCTACTATGCCTATCGGGAGTTGGACCAAAGGCTGCCGCTGGCGATGCGCCTGAGACGTCGGAAGGGGCTGCATCTGCTGCTGCGTCTGGCCAATCACCTGCAGCCCGATATCATCGTGCTGCCTCGCGATGCCTGGTGGGAGAAACGCTACCTGCAGAGCGGTTGCCAGCGTGCCAACTTCCAGTGCCAATGGCCGGTAGGGGAGGTGGGGATGTGTCTGCTGGCGGAGCCTTCGGACGAGGCTTTGCAGCACATCGGAGAGCACTCGGTACTTCTGCTCGACAACCTGCACCGCCATCGGGAATGGTTCCGCAACCTGCCGTCGGTCGTCAGCTTCGACCTCTACGACCTCGGCATCGCATTCTTCGACAAACAATACAATAAACAATACTATGTCGTGAATTTTTAGGTATGAAGGTTTATACTAAGACCGGCGATGCCGGAACCACTTCGCTTGTCGGCGGAAAGCGCGTCGATAAGGCATGTGCCCGCCTCGAGAGCTACGGCACCATCGATGAACTGAATGCTGAGGTTGGCCTACTGCTGACCTACGTTTCCGAGCCCGCAGAGCGGAATTGTCTGTTGGGCATCCAGAACTGCCTCTTTGTAGTTGGCGCTCAGCTTGCCACAGATCCGGAGTCCTCCAAGCAGCCGTCTTGCTCCATAAAGAAAAAGGATGTGACGGCATTGGAGAAAAGCATCGACCGAGTATCCGATGGACTCCCCAGGTGGCGCGGTTTCACCTTGCCCGGCGGTTGCAGGGCATCTGCCCTCAGCCACGTCTGTCGCACCGTCTGCCGTCGTGCGGAACGCCGCATTTTGGCCCTAAATGCTTCAGAGCCAGTCGATCCATGGCTTCTTGCCTATATCAACCGCCTGAGCGACTATTTTTATGTCCTTGCCCTGCATCTGAACTTTTTCCGGGGGACAGATGAAATTTTATGGCAGAAATAGTTGCAGGTAAGAGAAAATGTTGTATCTTTGCACGCCAAAAAGAAAATAATAAAACAAAGATACTATGTACTGGACATTGGAATTAGCTTCAAAATTGGAGGATGCCCCCTGGCCTGCGACACGTGAAGAACTGATTGACTACGCTACTCGTAGCGGTGCCCCTCTCGAGGTTATCGAGAACCTGACCGAGATGGAGGACGAGGGCGAGGTCTATGAGAACATCGAGGATATCTGGCCGGACTATCCTACCAAGGATGACTTCCTCTTCAACGAAGATGAGTACTGAGGAAAAGAAAAAGCGGTGTGTGATGACACCGCTTTTTTTTGTGTTGTTATTTCTGTGCTTCCGCTTCGAACTCGCGAATGAACTGTTCCTGGGGACATCCCTCGCGGTGCATCGCCTTGTATCGCTTCATCAGGCGGAGCAGGTCTGCCCAGGTGCCGTCCTTGTAAGACTCGGCCTTGTGGCGCATGCATTGCAGATATAGTGGCTGCATGCGGACGCGGTCCACACGTTCGCGAATCTCATCGTTCTCTGCTGCCTGGAGCGCTTCCTGGAGGATGGCGAAGGCCTGCTGCGTGAACTCGTCGTTGTAAATCTCGTGATTCTCGCGGATGTAGATGCCGTAGTGCACGTCGGGCTTCACCAGGCTCTGGCACAGGCGGTAATAGTCCATGATGCGGGGTGCTGCCTTTCCGTAGTAGCCGTCGATGAAGATGCTGACCAGCGAATCCACATTCTGGTAGGGGTTCCACAGCAGCTGGTTCACCGTCCAGGCCTTCATCTCGTCGAACTCGGCTCCTGCCGATTGATACTGTGCCTCCTCGAAGACGCCGATGGCTTTGTTGTCGCCGAAGACACGGATGTTGGGTCCCAGCACCTGGAAGTTAGGCCATGGGGCCATATATTGGGCGTAATCCACGATATAGTCCCAAATGAACAGATGTGGCGCGATGTCGGCCCAGCCCTTCAGGTCGTGCATGAAGGCATCGTTCTGGGGACAGCCTGCGTCCAGCGGATGGGCGAAGCAGCACTCGATGCTGCAGAGGCGGATGACGACATTCTCCCTAGGCTTGATGCCCGTAGGCGGTTGGCGCGAATACTGATAGGCGAAAGTGCCGATGTACTTGTCGGGGAACTCGTCCTTCACGGCATCGGCTATCTGGTTCACGAACCAGACGATGAGGCCGGAGTGCCCGCCATACTGCTGCTCGATGGCTGCGCACTTCTCGCATTGGCAGAAGCGGAAGTTGTCGTTCTGCGAGACGCTGTAGATGCGGTAGCCGGGTTCTGCGCGCATGCGCTGAGCTATTCGTGTCTTGCATATCTCCAGCACATCGGGATTCGAGAGGCAGAGCTGTCCGTAGCCGTCGTAGCGCTTGCCGTCGCGCATGCAGAAATACTCGGGATGTGTTGCAAAGAACTCCTTGACGGGCACGAGCCATTCCATCGTATGGGCGCCGTAGTAGGCCTCGATGTTGCCGTAGTCGTTGGTTACAGGGCTCCATTTCGTGTTCTCGTAGGTGTGAGCACTCCACTCGGGTGCGCCATTGGCCACATGATAATTGCTGTAGCGGTAGCCGATGAAGGGACTCTCGCTGTGGTTCAGCCGAGGCAGTTTCCATTCTGTAAGTTTCGGCACCACAGTACATTTGGGTGTGAACCAATGGATGCCCAGCTCCCGTTCCAGGAAGTTGAAGACGCCATACATGGTGCCTCTCTGCGAGCCGCCCCAGATGAGCAGGTCCTTTCCTACGGTGCGGTAGGTGAAGCTCTCGTCGTCCTTCTCGGGCTGGGTTGCTCCAGTGAGGGTCGCTATGCGCTCATTGAATCCAATGCATATGCTGCGCCCGCTTGCCTTCAGGTCGGTAGAGATGGGCAGCTGCACACCGCTCACCTGCTGGAGGTACTGCTGCAGTTCGCGTGCTGCGGTCTGTTCCGAGGCTGAAGCCTCTGTGGAGACAACAATCCGGTAGTCCGATTTCCCATTGCGGAAAAGCCAGTTGGCTGCTTGGATATTAATCGCCAAGAGCAGGAAGAAACCGGTCACTGCCATCGGGACTCCGATGCGAAGTAGGTTCGTTTTCATGATTGTGATGATTAATGGGTTGCCATTTTAGTTCATTTCGTTCACAAAGTTACATTTTTTTTGCGAAAAAAGTTTTTTCCTCCGGCCGAAAATACAGTCAGAGGAAAGAAGAACGATTTCTTTTTTGCAGTTAAAGCAAAAAAACGTATCTTTGGGGCAGGAAATGTGAGATGTAAGATGTGAGATGTAAGATGTGAGAGGTGAGATGTGAGAGGTACAAATAACAAAAATAATAGATAGCGGGAAAAATATTAGTTTTTTTTGTTACAAAACGAGTGCTTTGGCGTTATATATAATAAAGAGCCTGTGAAAAATGAGCAAAAACTTCCTGATACTGGCCTACAAAAAGTTGCAGCAGAGGTTGCAATCTGGCCTTTCACATTCGGAAGAGGATGCCTTGAACGATGCCTTCTGTCAGCTATGGGGTGGGGGATACGACCCGACGACGAAGGATGAGGGCGAAACTCTGCTCTACCAGGCTCTGCGACACAGGCAGATAAGTCTCTGGCGAAGCGTAAAGCGTCACCCGAAGACGTCTCTCACAGGTGTTCAGATAGCCCAGCCGCCATCCGATAACGATGCCGAAGATACATTTCGGCAAGTCTGGGAACTGATAACGACACAGCTCACACCTCTCGCCCGCGACATTCTCGTTCGCCACGATATGAACGGAGAAACGTACAGCGAGATAGCCGAAAGGCTGGGGATGCAGGAAGCAGCCGTCAGGATGCAACTGAGCAGAGCGAGAAAGACGATAAGAGAAACTTATAGAAAGTTAAGAGTGAAGAGTTAAGAATGAAGAATATGCTACCGCAAGAATAATTGTGAATTATGAATTATGAATTAAAGCCATCATATTGGGAGCAGTTGGCCGAGCGCTATTTTCAGGCTGAGACCACAGAAGAGGAGGAGCAGCAACTGAGGCGGTTCCTTTGCAGCAGTCAGGCTCAAGACCCCCGTTTCGACGAGATAAGGGCTACGATGTCCCTCTTGTATGTCGGCCGACAAGCCTCCCCCGTCCTGCACCCTGCTCTCTCAGTAGGGGTGAATAAAACTCCCTCTCCTTGGCTTAGGCTTCGGATTGTTGCTGTTGCAGCCTGTCTCTGCATCGCTATGTTCCTGGGATGGCGACAATATCAGCAACATAACATCAGCAGTGTGCGCATTGCAGGTGTGGCCATCGAGGCAGATGCCTCCCAACTGATGCAACAACAGATGACGGAAATGTTGAACCCCACCAATCCTGGCGACAGATGAAGAGGATTCTATTGCTCATACTGATACTCGTGGGCATCTGCTTCGGCATTCGTGCTCAAGAGGACTTGGCCATCGGGGCGGCTTTCGACGAACTGGCGGTGAAACAGAACGTCACCGAGGTCGTGATGGGAGCCGGAAGGTTGAAGAAGTACCACCTGAGCTTCTTCCATAGCCTCGAGATAAAGAGCCCGACGCCCAACGAGCAGCAACGCATAGAAACCCTCCTCCACTCGGATGTCGCGCAAGCAATAATCCACGAGGAAAACGGCGGCCACAAGCTCTACGAACTTCCCAGTCGCAAGGGACTGCACCGCTACATCTTCTACCGATGCTCCAGCCAGTCCCTTAACCTTATATATTTAGAAGGGAAAGCCACTCTGAAGCAGATAAAAGAACAATTCTTGAAGAATTGAAAATTGATAATTGAAAATTGAAAATGAAAAGGTTATTTATATATTGTCTGTTGTCTGTAGTCTGTACTCTGTTGTCTGCTTTCGCACAGAATGACAGCCTGAAGTGGGACTTCACCGACATCTTCCAGGGGACAAAGGAAAATCCGGCCTTGCCATCGTCGCTGGAGGGCTGGAAGCAGCACCTGGAACTCTTTGGTCGTAACATCCCACAGGAGGAGGTCTTCCTGCACTTGGACAATACCTGCTACTTCGCTGGCGACACGCTCTACTTTAAGGCCTATGTGCGCAGGAGCGATACCGGGAAGCTGACGGACCTGAGCCAACTGCTCTATGCCGAACTCTGGAACCAGGAGGGCTACATGCTGGAGCGCCATCTGGTGAAGCTGAAGGACGGTCAGGGAACAGGCTCCTTCGTTCTGGCCGATTCGCTCTACGGCGGTTTCTATGAACTGCGAGCCTACACCCGTTGGCAACTGAACTGGGGCGAATATCAGCACCCCCATACCTGGCCTGCCGAGCAATGGTTCTTCAACAAGAAGATGGCCAAGGAGTTCTACCGCGACTACGAGAAGCTGTACTGCCGCATATTCCCTCTCTACGACAAACCCATCGCTCCGGGCGTCTATAGCCACGATATGACAGAACGGCCCCACATGCGCTATTTCCGTACCGAAGTGAAGAAAGCGCCACCCGTAGTGAAACTCTATCCCGAGGGCGGTGTGATAGTCCAGGGCACAAGGGCGCGGGTGGCCTTCGAAGCCAACGAGGCCGACGGCGAACACATCTCGGGCATCATGCGACTCTACGGCCGGGGAGGAAGCCTGATTCAGGAAAGCCGGACAGAGAACCGAGGACGCGGGACACTGGAGTTCGACTACGAGCCCAACGTCACCTATTCCACCGTCTTCACCAGCGACAGCAATGTGGTGATACGCCAACGTATGCCCAAGGCCGAGACCGACGGGTGTGCTGTGCGGACCGACGTGAGCAGCGAGCAGTTGTTGCTCACCCTGCAGCCTCGTGGCGAAGCGGCTGGCGAGACTCTGGGCGTCACGGTGATGGTGGGCGGCGCATTGCACTACTTCCAGAAGTTCCGCGCACAGGACACCCAAATCAGCATCCCTACGGATTCCCTCCCGACAGGTGTGGCCCAGGTAACCGTCTTCAATGCCCAGGGGCGCGTCTATAGCGACAGGCTTTGCTTTATTCGCCATCAGCAGGACATACAGGATGCCGGTATGCACTTCGGCGACATTCGGGCCAGCTATGAACCCTTCGATTCCATTCACCTCTCCGTCGAGAATCCCCTTGCGGCAGGCTCCACCATCTCGCTGGCAGTCAGAGACGCTTCCACATCGGAGTATCTCTACGACAGCAGCAATATCCTCACCGAGATGCTCCTGTGTAGCCAGATTCGTGGCTTCGTGGAGCAGCCCGATTACTATTTCGAGGAGGATGACGAGACCCACCGACGCCACCTGGACCTTTTGCTGATGGTGCAAGGCTGGCGTCGCCACAACTGGATAACGATGGCCACTCCGGGCATCTTCCGCATCAATCACCCCATCGAGAGAACCCCTGTCTATTTCGGTGCTGTCTATCGCTATGTCGCCATAGGTCACGAGGGTCAAGACGGATGGGGCAATATGACAGACCAGGAAATCAAGCACTACGACTTCTCGCGTCCTGTGGGCGGTGAGTGGTTCTCGACCAGCAAAAAGCAGAAGCTTCAGGGCGTGATTCCCCTCCTGGGAAATGCCGGTGAGGAGCGCGACAAGCACAATGCCTACAGCTACCTGCTGGAAGACAACGAGTCGGCCACCTTCGACGGCCGCAACTACTACGACGAGGGCAACCTGAAGCGTGAGGTGCGTGTCCATGCTGAGTATCGGCAGGTATCCGACCGCAATCTGAATGGCGTCTATGGCGACATCACCACACGGAACGGGCGCTTCGTGCTGGAGCTGCCCGGTTTCTACCACGACTGCATATTGGATTTGTCGGCTTCCGACACGACGAAGTGGAAGACGACGAAGGTGGATGCCGGGAAGATGAAGCGCAAGATGCGGAAGCGCGAGAAGAAACTGAAAAAGGGAATCGCTGTCCCCTCGCTGAAGCACCAGTGGATAATGCCGACCGAGACAGAGTACCCTGAGTTCTATGTTCGCCTGACACCCTATTATCCCCGTTTCTGCAAGCCCTTCAGCTTTTATCACACCCATGTGGCTCCGCCTCGCGAGGGAACGGTATTGATATCCTCTCTGCGCACCGACCATACATTGGCCCAGGTAACGGTGCGAACCAAGCACGGCGGCCTGCGAACCTACGACCCTTCGCATCCTGCTGTCACACGCGATGCCTACGAACTATTCAACGAGTGTGTCGATGCAGGCTTCACTCCGGGCTGGTTTGCCGGAAAGCAGTCCTTCGCCCAATGGGTGCAACGCCTGTTGGTGGGCGACATGAACATGTACCGCCAATACACCACCTACGATGAATACATCCTTTCCCGTCACAAGTTTGACACTTGGGTGGGAGGAGGAGTTGGTTCGAACTGGAGCATAGATATGTTCTGGAATGGTGCCCCTCGCGATGACATGATGGCTTCGCGCTATATGTGGACAGATCCTGCGGACATGCCATTTTCATTCGGATCGACCTATTCTCGCTACGGCGGAGGCTGGAGCACTTCCAACATGACAGCGTACTCGATGACAGGACTCGATGAGACGACGCAGTCACTCGATTACCTTCGCTCCCTCCGCTCTGTGCAGCTCATTACCGATTATGCGCCGCGTATGGAGGGCAGTCGTCGGTATATGCAAAGCAATCAGCCCACCGTCGATGTTGCCTATGAACCCTTTAGTTCCGGCTCGCGAGCCACCTATCGCGACCGTCACTATATTCTGCAGGGATACGATGTCAGCGAGGAGTTCTACAGCCCCTGCTATCGTCAGCGTCCTCTTCCTGAGCTGCAGGATTACCGGCGCACGCTATACTGGAACCCCAACCTGGAACTCGATGAGCAAGGGCGGGCCGACGTCACACTTTGGAACAACAGTTCCTCTACCAGCATCACCGTGAGTGCAGAGGGCATCACCCCAGCGGGAAAAATCCTGACGGGTATCAGCTATCCGGAAGACAGGCAATAATAATTGACCATTGACAATTTATGAGACGTGTTCTTTTCATCATATTACTCGGTTTTTCTGGGGCGATGTTTGCACAGGAGAGGCTTGACTCGGTTGGTGCTGTCGTGGTGGATGCCGAGACGGGAGAACCTGTTCCGTATGTCAGCGTCTATGTTTCTTCCGAGGTTGGCACCATCAGCAATTACGACGGCGAGTTCAGCCTCGAGTGTCTGCCTTCCGATGTGCTCCGCATTTCGTGCATTGGCTATCAGCGCATCAGCTGCAAAGCTTCCGAACTTCTTCGCAAAGCTCAGGCGCAGGCGGAACTTCGCAAAGCTCAGGCGCAGGCGGAACTTCACTCCGCTCAGGCGCAGGCAAAACCCGACACCATCCGGATGAAGCCCTTGGCGAGTACGCTGCGAGAGTTGACCGTCGTCGGAAACGACGACCTCCTGGCCCGATTGGTGCGCAAGATGCAGAAGGAAGCCAGGAAGAACGCGAAGGCAGAAGGGCACTATTTCTTCCGTTTGAGCACACAATACCCGGGAACCGACGAATTGGCGGAAGCGTTCCTCACTGCCCAGTCGTGTGTGCAGATGCGCAACATACATTTCCATAGTGGCATCCGTGGCCTGCTGTCGGAAGGCAAAATCGACAATCCCGACCTGAAAGGCCTAGGGCGGACAAATGTGCACGTCTTCCTGCGTCTGGCTCCCATATTGTTGTTCGACGACGCCTGGGACTTTGCCGTCGTTCCCTCGGATATTGTCTTAAGCAGAAAGGGAAAACTCCTGAATGTCACCTCTACCTCCTTCACCGATGATGACGGCTCGGAAATCCGCAAGATACACGTCACGGCGAAAACGGACAATACCTCATATACCATCCTCGAGGGAACCCTGTATGTTGACCGCAAGAAGTGCCAGCTGCTGCGTTTCGATGGAGAAGTGAAGGGCCTGTATATGAGGTTCTACGACCACGCCCATCAGCGCGCATCAATCAACCTCATGCCGTGTACCCTTCACGTCGATTACCGCCACGACCACGGGTTCACCGAGATAGCCAACATGTCGGGAACCATACTCAGAGACAACGTGGTGCTGAGGTACATCCTGTTTAACCTCGGCGATAAGGAGGTGACTTTCAACAAGTCGGTTTATGTAGGCGACGACATGATACAGGCTATCGACAAGACAGGGTTCGACTCCACGCTTTGGGCAATGACTGGCATCGTGAAGCGCACCCAGGCTGAGGAGCGCGTTGCCTTCGGGGACAGCGCATTTTTCTCTCCATTTAAGAAGAATCGAGGGGTCATTACTACGGAGCAGGAGCGCAGTGCCAATCAGTATCTGAAAGATGCCATCCGTCAGCTGAAGAAAGATGTCATGCCGCTGCATCACGGCCTTCCTCGCTAGTTCCTGTCTGCAAATTCACATCATTATTTGCATTTTTTTGACCAAATGATGTGGCTTGTCGGTATTTTTTTTGTACCTTTACGCCGCATATCAATCATTTGGGCAACATTTAGTGAGTTTTTCAGATAACGTCACATCATCATGAAACAAATTCTCGCATCCATTCTCGCACTGACTCTGGCAACGGTAGTTCGCGCAGGGACCATCAACGTCACCGTGTATAATACTCGCTATCAGACGATAACAGGCTTCGGTGCGGCTTGCTGCGACGGGGCGATGTGTCCCTTCGGCACCGACACCCAGCCCGTGAAGCTGCTCTACGGACGTACGTCCCGTATAGGTCTGAACATCATGAGGATGGAGATATCGCCCAACTTCAAGGGCGATATCAATGCCAGCGACATCGGATGGGACACCCCCTACGACTGGCAGGGCTCCGTACCCTCGGCAAAGATTGTCAAGCAACGTGGCGGCATTGTCTTCGGCACACCTTGGTCGCCCCCAGGCGATTACAAGACCAACGGAACGGCGGCTGGCGGCAACAGCGAGGAACAGGGCTACCAGCGCGGCGAATTGCGCGAGGACTGCTACGATAAGTTCTTTCCCTGGCTGAACAGCTTCCTGAAGTACATGAAGTCGCAGGGAGTCGCCGTAGATGCTGTGTCCATCCAGAACGAGCCCGACTGGTGGGTGAACTATTCCGGCTGTCTCTATACGCCCGAGCAGCAGCTCAAGCTCGTCAAGAACTATGCCAGCATGCTGGATCGCGATACATACAAGGGCGTGCGCCTCATCAGTGCCGAACCACTGGGATTCGACCCCAAGTATTCCGATATGCTGATGAAGGACGAGAAGGCACGCGACCAGATTGACATCATAGCGGGTCACCTCTACGGGCATCCGCCCTTGGGGAACATGAAGAACGCAGCCAGCCTCGCCTCCAAGTACGGCAAGGAGGTTTGGATGACCGAGCACTCGGTGACAGACCATATCGACCACCTGCCCACATGGCACGAACAGCTGCTCTTTGCCGAGGAGCTGAACGAATGTATGCTGGCAGGCTGCACCGGCTACATATACTGGTACATGCGTGCCCATTGGGCTTTCGTCGGAACGGGCGAGGCACAGTACAATCCCGGCAACACGAAGAACAAGCTGCTGCCCAGGGCCTTTGTTATGTCCCATTTCTCCAAGCACGTCACCGGTTCCACACGCCTCGGCGTCAAATCCAACGTTACTACCGGCACCAATTCCTATTTCGAGACATCTGCCTATATCAAAGGCGACTCGCTCATCGTGATGGCGATTGACACCACCAAGAACGCCTTCGACCTGAAGCTCACATTGCCCTTCAAGGTGAAAAGCGGTACCCATCTGCTCTCCACATCCAACGAGTCACTCTGCAAGGAATCGGCCCTCCCCATCGAGGAACCCGTACAGGAACTGACCGTCACGATGCCAGAACGCAGCCTGAACACCTACATCTTCATGATAGAGCGCGGAGCAGGCATTCAGGAAGTGCCGCAAACCACAAACCACGAACCCACGGGCCGCAAGTATTTCGACCTGCAGGGACGCCAGCTGAAGACCCCGCAAGGCCTGTGTATCGAGGAGAATGCAGACGGTTCCACCAGAAAGGTTTATATCAATCCATACAAACCATACCCATAAAGCAGCAACATTCATGAGCGAATACTATTACTACGGACTGGCCGCCATGTTGTACCTAGCCACCTGCTGGACGTTCTCTGCTATCCGCTGGTGGCACACATGCCGCGAGCCCAAGCATCGCCACCAATACATCTGGCCCGACCGCAAACTGATGGTGGTCAGCTATCTGTGTGCCACAGTGACACTGCCCTATGCCATCAACCCCACCAACGAGGCCGCTTGGATACTGACGAAGTCCTATTTCCCCGCAACTTATTTCTTCTACTTCGGCATGTTGCTGCTCTGCTTCTTCGGCAGCGTCAAGCAGTGGGAGCAGTGGAGAACGTTCAGCTGGACAGCAGCCATCATCGTCGTTGCCACCATGCTTGTTCCTATACTCAACGCCTGGTTGCCTTTCTCATTCATGAGTGCTGAAGGCATCAGCTTCTGGCAGACCGTCATAGTTGTCGAGAGCATCGTCATGATGGGCTTTACCGCCCTCGCCATCCTGCAGGTGCGGCGCTGGATTCATGAGGCTCGCGATGCCAATTACTCCAACCCCGAGGACTTCCCCCTCGACTATGCCCGCCGTGTGTTGCTCATGCCTGTCGTGCTGACCTTCGTCGTCTGGCCCGCCTATGTGCTCGACTCACCTGCTGTGATGGCTGTCGAACACGTGCTCCAGGCTGTCTTCAACATCGTGCTGCTCATCACAGTCCTTCCTTCTTGGCGGCGTAAGGTTATCCTGCCCGCTCCCGAAGTGGACAACACTCCAGAAGAAGACAGCGGCCTTGAGGCGCATATCGCCCAGACCGCCATCGAGATAGAGGCTTACGTCAAGGAACATCAAGCATTTCTGGATTCCCACCTGAAGATAGACGACGTGGTGGAGCACTGCCAGAGCGGGCGCACCTACGTCTCGCTGGCTTTCCAGCGCCGCTTCGGCTCTTTCGCTGCTTACATCAACAGCCTCCGCCTGACGTATTACGAGCAATATCTGGCCGACCATCCTAACGAAACAAAGGAGGCGGCCGCCCTTGCCTCCGGCTTCAGTTCATACAACGCCTACTACCGCGCCAGGAGGAAGTGACTTTTGGGGAGTGCCACTTTTCGCCGAAGTAGGCAAGTGGCTACATCACTGTATTTATGGTTTCGGTAACAAAAGGCACGCCCAAGCGTTCGGTGAGGGTGGCGTTTTTGATGCTCACGAAGGTACCGTTGGGCTTGTAGGCGGCGGGGATGGTCTTGCTGCCAATATAGGTAATGCCGTCGCTGGCAATCACCTGGAATTTCAGCGCTTCTTCGTCGGTTGTGTTTTGGTTGCGAAGGGATACAAAGAAGGGATCAGTCGTAGCCGATGGGAGTAACACCGTGAGAGGGCCGGTGCCGTCGGTTGCATTCCGCCAGATACCGCCGTTCTCGGCCGACAGGATTATGCTCTTGACGGGGATGGGTGTCTTTTCGCCCGAACCATTCTTCTGGTAACGGAAGCTGAGCCGATAGATGCTCTGCTGGTTGGCAAAAGAGGCGTTTTCTGTAGTGATGTTTTTGCCGGATACCCCCGTCACCAGCACATCATTGGCTCTGGCAAAGTTGTATTTGCTGTCGATGGAGTTCACGCTCCCCATCAGGCTTCCTTCCTGTCCGGTATAGGTCCAGTCCCCGCTGGGTGTAAGCAAAGCAAGCCGCGTCGAGCCGGCTGTTATTTCGGAGGTGGTCACTGTGCCGGACAGGGTGGCATAGTGGGCATCCGTTTCATCAGGCGTGGCTGTAAGACTGCCGATTTGCGTATCGCCATTGAACACGAATACTTGCTCCTTATCCTTCCAGATGGACTGCAGCTCTGTTGTGTTGGCTTCGTTTTCCCCGTTGACGATGGCTATGCCCCTTGTGTCGTCGTCGATGCGCGATGCCTGGATGGTCAGCGTCCAGGTGATTTCCCTGGGCTGTTGTACCAACATTTCCTCCTTGCATCCGGAGAAAGCCATCGCCAGAAGCACAAAAATGGCTATGTGATTATTCTGTTTCATAAGTCGGGAATTGTTAAATTAGGCTCCTCCTCAAAAGTCGGAATTAATAGATTCGGGTCATTACCGACGGTTTCGTCAAGTCCTCCGTAAATGTAGTCGTCCAATCCATTAGGGCCCAGACTGTTGCAGATTACGCTCTCATGCCCCAGGGTAATAACGTTTACCTCGGGTGCCTTATAAACTGCTTTTTTGTTCATCTTCATGTTTTTAGAAATTAAAATTCAGAAGCCGCAGATCTGGTTCTTATGCTTGAATCGTTATTTTTTTGTTGATAATATGTATACTTTCCCGGGGGGGATTATATTTCCGACAAAACGATAGAATCCCAACTCCCCGTTTACGACTCCCAGCGTATAGACATACTGGCCTTGCACTGTTTCGTCAACCGTTATGGTTTCAATGGGACAACTCTGGAGGATGTTTCCATCGTGTGCCCGGACGTCGGTAGATGAAAGAGGCGTA
>Ga0310690_10000650_pt1 | contig 71059 bp, 74 predicted proteins | sample AusTroGonzalo_MG_2_FD_207661 | JGI IMG/M metagenome (GOLD analysis project Ga0310690, IMG submission 207661) | Bovine rumen microbial communities from tropical cattle in Woodstock, Queensland, Australia - Gonzalo_04 (v2) (version 2) | ecosystem: Host-associated > Mammals > Digestive system >...
GGGCATAAGCTGTCGAACCAACAAGAATAATACCCAAAACATTTTCTTGTATTTCTTTTACAAAACTATTAATCAGCTCAAGTCTTTTTTTTGTTTCAATTTCTGCCTCACTTATCATAATTTTATCCTTTCAATATTAATTTTATTGCCTAACGACACAGAAAGCACATAAACTTCATCTGTTAAATGGTCATTACCAGCAGTTGCAGAAATTGTTTCACCAATATGTTGCATATAATGTTTAGAATTTTCGACAGTATCGTGTATATGCCCGTGCAAAGTTAAAAGCGGTTGTTTTTTTTCAATAAATGCACGAATACCTTTGCTACCAATATGTCTTAATTTGCCATTCTTATCCTTCATTAAATCGCAAACACTATTAATTGGCGGTGTGTGTGTTACCAATATTAATCGTTTAGTATCAATACCTTTACATAAATTATCTATATCTTCTTCAATACTATATTTCTCAAAATCTTCTAAAATATTATATGGCGTCTCGAAATCTATTTTGCCAATTTTTAAAACATCATCTCTAATATCTTTTTCTTGATCTGTTGCAAGGTCTCTACGTTCCCAATCTTTCCAAACAAACGGTGTATATGGTACATAAGAATACCCTGCAAAAATATAATCTTTTACAAAGTAAGGTCTATCAATAACTTTGTAATTGTTACATTCATTTTCTTTTAAAAATTTAAGATTTTGTCGATAATCATCATTTCCTAAAATTAAAAGGGTTCGAGCTTTAGCTTCTTTGGTAAGCTCAAAAAATTTTTCTTCAAAAAATGCTCTTTGGTCTTTCGGATTTCGTTTTTCTTTTGATTTCGGCGACAAATCACCGCCTAACACAAGCAAATCAATATTGTTATGATTTAAGTATTGGAATATTTTCTTATATTGTAGCTCATTGCCATGCAAATCTGCAGTAAATAAAAATTTCATATAACACCTTTCATTTATCTTTTGTATGTTATGAAATATAATAAATCTTGTCAATCCTTAAATTCTTCGCCTTTGCGCTCAACTTTGATGTATTCAGGCGGAATATAGCCTTTCGTTAAAACAATAAAATAGTGCCTTAACATATTATATGGTGAACCATATTCCCCCTTCGCATCATGCCATGGCAAGGGTGATGTGTCAATTTCATCAGGAGAATTCAGTTTGTAAATGTTTTCCTTTGCAGGGTCAACTTTTGCCGTCTCATAGCAATCTTTGCAATAAATTGCCTCAACAAGACCATCTTTGATTAACTCTTTTAACTCAAAAGAAATAATCGAGGCATTATGAACTATATGATCAAGATATGGATGCTCATATTCTTCGATTTTCGGCATTTCGGTTAAACAGCAGATTGAACGTGTACGTCCTTCAAACTGTTTTTCCAAATATGCTTTAATGTCTTCTAATTTATCCGAACCGGCTTGTCTTGCGTAAACAGAGGCTTGTTTCGGATCTTTATTTGCCGCGAGTGACAAATATCCCTCTTTTTGAATTTTTTCCCAATAGAATGTAAAACAATAAAGACGCATTTACCTTCCCCCGATTATTTTGGTTTTGATGGCGGCAATGTCTTTATCCGTCAGTTCTTGTCCCGTCCTTTCCAGTTTCTTATCGGCAGCTTCCATAGCAGCTTTTGCATTACCCGGATTTTGAAATTCCTGATTGATTTTTTCTTCATTTTGCTGTTGCTTGCCCATTCTGAGTTCATCTATTTTTTCCTGATCGGATTTTTCGGGCTTTTTCTCAGGCTCTGTTTTTTCTTTTTCCGAATCCGTTTTTTCATTTTCTGGTCGCTCGTTTTGATTTTGCTCTTTTTTCTCTTCGTCGCGCCGCTGTTCATCAACTGTCCATTTAGCCACAAAATCTGCCTTATCGGTTGCCCCTTCATAACCTGCCAAAACATCATTCCAATATGGTCCGTAAGGCGGCACACCTGCATTAATCATTTTACCGATGAGCTCATCACGTGTGTTGTCGCCTCCCGAATTTTCTTCTTGTGACCTTCCTCCGCCTTTTCTTCTGCCTCGTGCCTGACCTCGTCTTTGTCCTGAATTTTGCTGAACAATTTTTTTGGCGCTGTCAAAATTTTTCATCATTTCCTGCCATTTTAAGAACTCGGGCGAATTTTTATCTTTCGGCTGTTTTCTCAAATGTGCCATTTTTAAGGCATCAATCAACTCAAGTAGCCCTTTTGAGTCTGAAAACTGTGGATTTTCCCCGTTTGCAAATTGTTCCATGGCTTGTGCCACGCGCTGCAAGGCAATACGCTCTAAAAGTGATATATAATATTCAAGCTCTTCTTCGCTTTCAATGATTGTTCCGTTTGCAATTAAAACCCTGAGCAAATCCGCTATTTCCTGGTTGGAAAGCGAATCCAGCCTCTTATCCAAATCTTTTAAGAATCGCATGGCACGTTGCTTTAATGTGCCATTATAAGCCTTTTGTGCCTCAAAAAACGACTCACCTTTATCTAAACCGGCATCAGCAAAGTTGGCATTCACTTTCATTGCCACCGCCCGCGCAATTTCCTGTTCTTCTGATAAGTTATAGGACAAAGTTTATTCTCTCTCAACATAGCGAGAATTTTTCAGAATCTCGCTCATCTCTGAACTTACTTGCTTAATTGCAGGCGCTTCATATCTTTTAAGGCCTCTTAGTTCTGAGAGTTTTTCCCATTCGCTTTTCTGTTTTGATTTTTTGAAAACATCAGATTGCACAAATGCTCCATCAGAAACGCCAAAGGCTGAGAAATATTTGTTTTTTTGAGCAACAATTTCCTCAAAAGTCGGCACCTTATTTCTATCTTTGCCTTTTGCTTCTGCTGTAAAATTCTCCCACAAAAACTCGGCATTTGTCTTATCTTTATAATAAGGGCTTGGGTGGGGCGATTCTAACCATTTCGGATTTTGTAAGTTCTCGCTCATTTGGCTCATATATTTTGAAGCCGCATCACTAACAACTTCTTTTGTATCTTCAATAAATTTTTCTTTATCTTCTCCAAACAAGTGTTCTTGATAGCAAGCTTCAATCCAATCTTCTTTTCCTTCAAAATTTAATGGCATATAACCTCTTCCTCCAAGATATTCTATTTTATCTTGCAGGTAATGGTGAAAAACGTCTATTGCTGAGGCATCTTCGCTACCGACTAAAACATCTCTATAATATTTGCTTGCGCTTTCTGAAATCCACCCATGTGCTTTGATATCTTCTTGATAGTAATTTGCAAGTCTTTCTGATATTTCTCCTGTCTTTTTGAGCATCATCAAACCAGCCGTATCCGAATTTGCCTCTGTTAGCAAGGTTCCTTCATTGCCCATTTCAATTTTTTTTCCGTCTTTTTTGATAAAACCGCCCCCATCCTGAGTTCTTTCCCATTTTCCGGGCAACCTTGAAGCTGAATCACTGATTTGATTAACAATATGAGTCCCCTGGTTAGCATGTGTAAATTCATGGGCCAAAATATTAGCCAAATATTGTGTACCTTCTTTCTCTCCAAGTTCTTTTTTAAGATTCTTCATATACTCTACATTCAAATAGACCTCACCTCTGGCATGAGTTCTGTCTTTGTCTCCGTCATTTGCCACTGTCATGGTGCAACGTCCGCCTTTTGTTCGCCCGTCGTATCCAATATAAACCTCATCAACAGCAAAGCCTGCCTCTTCTCCGTGCATTTTTCGAACAGATTCTTCATAATCACTTTCTGAGACAACACCTTTATAATGAGCTCCTTTCAAAATAGATTGACCTAAATCACTGGCTTCAAGGATTTTCATTGCCTCGATTAAAACTTCGTTCAATTCTTTTGCATCTAAGCCTTGATACCTTCTATCTTCAAATGTTGTCATATCACACCTCTTTTAAGAAGTTTACCATATTTTTCAACATTTTTCAAGCAAAAACCCCACTCTTTCAAGTGGGGCTTTAACATTTTGAAAGGATTTATTATCTTGAGTAAAACTCGATAACAAGGTTTGGTTCCATCAATGCAGCATACGGAATGTCTGCAAATTTCGGAACGTAGTTGTATTTTGCCGTCAACTTTTTCGTATCAACTTCAATGTAGTCCGGCGTGTCTCTTGTTTGAGATTCAACAGAGGCCACAACCATTGCCATTGATTTTGATTTTTCTCTGACTTCAACCACATCACCGACTTTTAGCATATAAGAAGGAATGTTGACCTTCTTGCCGTTCACTGTTACATGACCATGATTGATAAATTGACGAGAAGCAAAAACCGTCGGAACAAATTTTGCTTTATAAACAATGTTGTCCAAACGAGATTCAAGCAAGCCAACCAAGTTTTCAGCAGCGTCACCCGTGCGACGAATTGCTTCTTCATAATATTTGTGGAATTGTTTTTCCGAAATATTGCCGTAATACGTCTTTAATCTTTGTTTTGCAGACAATTGTGTGCCATAGTCAGACATTTTCTTTCTTCTCTGACCATGTTGGCCCGGCGCATAATTTCTTTTGTTAATCGGGCTGTTGCCGTCACCCCAGAGGTTGACGCCATAGCGACGACTTGGTTTTTTCTTTGCAGATACGATACTTTTCATAAAATATTCCTTTTTTAAAAGTTAAATTATTATTGTCCCGATAGTCATAAACCATACATTTATAACGGGATTGAACCCAATCCGCCTTCTCGGAAGTGAGCGCAATATAAAACAAAAAAAACTGAAAGTAAAGCAAAATTTGAAGAAAAAAATATAAAAAAACTTGTGATATAATGATTTCATCTCTTGAGATTGAATTTTGTTTGTTGTAACTTCGAAAGAAATTAACACTTATTAAGGAACAAAAAAATGACAACAACACGTTATGATATTGCAGAAAAAATTTACGAAGAAGTTGGAATCTCTCGCAAAGATGCTGGTGATATTTTAGATATGATGGTTGATGAAATCAGAGATGAGTTGGTTAAAGGAAATGATGTCAAGCTTTCAACATTTGGTACCTTCCTCGTCAGACATAAAACGCCTCGCATGGGTCGCAATCCTAAAACTGGTGTAGAAGCTTTGATTACAGCTCGTCGCGTTATTTCATTCAAGCCTTCTCAAGTGTTACGTAGAGCTCTTAATAAATAAGGATTAAAACCCTTGGTTAATAAGTCTAGATCAGCTTTTCGAACAATTGCCGAAGTCGGTCGTGAAATTGGTGTTGCGACACATGTTTTGCGTTTTTGGGAAACAAAATTTCCACAAATTTCCCCAATGAAAACGAGTGGCGGTCGTCGCTACTACCGCCCTGATGACGTTGAGCTCATCAGGCTTATTCGTGATTTTTTATATGAAAAGCGCTATACGATTGAAGGTGTTCAAAAACTTTTAAAGGAACATGGTGTTAAAGCTTTCTTAAATGGCGATATTCAAAAAGATTTCTTTGACATTTCAACATCTGAAGAAGTCTCTTCGAGTGTCAATGCACAACAGAAAATATTTGAGTTAAATCAAGTGAATGTGAGTCAGGTTGAAACACTGAAAAATATTAAGAGTGATCTGCTTGATTTAAAGGTAAATCTGAAAGATTTATTGGCAAGTTGATAAAAAATGCTTGCAACTTTTAAAGGTTAGATGTATGGGATATCTACTAATCGGGACGTAGTTCAGCCTGGTAGAGCGCTTGCATGGGGTGCAAGAAGTCGGAGGTTCGAATCCTCTCGTCCCGACCAGATACAAAAAAGCCGCCTTTATGGCGGTTTTTTTGTATCTGAGTTTTGGGATTAGGGTTCGAACCTCCGAGCAAGGAGGTTTGACAAGGAACATCAGGCGGGCGGAAGAACGCCGGTGCCATCAGGCAGATGTGACGAAGCAACTCAAGCGTCAGCGCAGAGTAATCCTCTCGTCCCGACCATTTACATAACATAGAAAGCGTATACCTTCTATGTTATTTTTTTATTCAAGAGAATTTAATTATGTTTTTCAGGTTTGAAATGTGTAGTCTGATAAAACAATGGCAAATTTGTTTCCTTTTTAAACGGATTCCAGAAAGTTTTTATCCCATTGTTTTTCGCCATATCTTCGGCTTGTTGAAAATGGTTTCCGAGTTGAGCAACGGTATGAGCATCATCGCTTATTAAAACAGGAATGTCCATCATTGCCAAAATTTTCATTATTCGCGGACCTACATATGGTTCATTACCAAGCTTAAAATAACTGGTGTTCAATTCGACTCTAACGCCGTATTTTTTTATGGTCTCAGCGGTTTTTCGTTCTTCTTCAATCCATTCATCGTCCAGCCCTATACCGACTTTTTTCATTAAATCCAAATGCGCCAAAAAGGTAAACAATCCGGATTGTGCTGCAGCACGTTCGTTTTGCCAATAGCGATACAACAGTTGTTTTTGTTCCAAAATAGATGCTGCCTTTAAATCGTGAGAATTATATAAGACGCCTTTATGTTCCATAAAATGTGCCGAACCGATCAAATAATCCGGTTTTAATATCTCTAAAGCTTTTTTGAATCCTTTCTTCCATTCGCTTGACGCAAAAAAATCCACTTCCATACCTTTTAATATTTTAATATTTGTTTTTTGTTGTAATCTATCTATTTTTTGATAGTGCGGTAAAAATTTCTCAATTGCTTCATCAAAAGTTGATGAATATATGTTTTGGTATCCACCTTTAAGCGCATATTTGTACATCGGTGCATTTTTTATGGAAGGATGGACAATAAAATGGTTAGAAAATCCGATATGAGTCCAGTTCAACTCTTTGGCTTTTTCCAACATTTCTTCTTCGGTATTCTGTCCATCGAATCCAATGGTATGTGTATGCAATGAAAAATTTTGCACAGTGCTGTTCCTTTCCGAGAGGTGCAGACAATTTTAAATAAACTTAATTTAAAAGTCAATATTTTTTTATGTTCAAAAAGTGGTATCCGTTTTCTAATTTGGAGGGGGTCAGCCCGACCAGATACAAAAAAGCCACCTTTATGGTGGTTTTCTTTACCTGATAATCCCACAGGCAATGCGTTTACCTCCACCACCTAAAACTTGAGGCTCATCTTGGTAATTGTCACCGTCTCTATGAATAATAACAGATCGCTCACGAATTTCTTTAACGCTCAAATATGGCATATAAAATTCTGTTTTTACTTTTCCGCTTTCTCCAACATTTAAAACGGGCAAATCTCCCTTATGCCCCTTGCCATTTGGACCTAAATGTTTTCCTGTTTTCTCCGGATCATAATGTCCGCCGGCTTTTAATGCCGGTTGCACGTTCCCTTTGTCATCCGTTGTCGCTTCACAGTTCGGATTTTCATGAATGTGAAATCCGTGTTCTCCTTTGGGTAGATTTTTAAAGTTCAGCTTCACGTAAAGCCCTGATGGTGTATCTTTAAAAACAATTCGTCCGACGGGCTTTTGATTGTCTGTTAAATAGACATCTGATCTGGCATCATCATCTAACAGATAGCATCCTGCGACAATCAAAAGCAATATCACTAAACCTTTTCTCATATCCTCTCCTTCATGTCAAAAAGGATATAAATATTTAAAGTTGAAAAAACACCATATACAAAAGATGTAAAAAAAGAGATGCCTCAGCATCTCTTTTTTTACTGTCTTGACGTGTTACATCACATCATAAAACATGTCCTGAGAAATTTCATCAAGGTCAATATCTTCAAGCTCCGTTTTGATGGTAGAAACAAAGTCTTGGCGAACAAGTTCTGCTGCGTTGTTCAAGGCAACAGAAAAGCTGAATCCGTCTGCACTACCGTGGCTTTTCACAGATAATCCGTTTAAACCGACGAACATAGCACCGTTATATTGTTTCGGGTTCATGGTTTTCTTAATTTTTTTTGCCGCAAAATAGAAAAATGGCAGACCAATCCATGAAATTGGTGTTTTCTTGATCGAATCTTTAAGCATGGCCGCTGCAAATTTTGCTGTTCCCTCTATAGACTTCAAGGCAACATTTCCTGTAAAACCATCTGCCACAATAACGTCTGCTTTTCCAAATGGAATATCATGTGGCTCAATGTAGCCAATAAAATTCAAATTTAACACATCGGCAGAATCTTTAAGCATCTGAAGCGCGTGCCTAATTTCTTCTCTGCCCTTCATCTCTTCTGAACCAATATTCAACAGTGCGACACGTGGCTTTTCAATATGCAAAGACTTCTTTGCCAAAATACTCCCCATCACAGCAAACTCAGCCAAATTGACTGATGTACATTCAGCATTAGCGCCCAAATCAAGCATCACGTATTTGCCATATCTGTGCGGCATAATGGTCACAATGGCTGGTCTGTGAATTTTGTGAATCGTTTTCAAAAGCATTTTTGAAATAGCCATCAGAGCACCCGTATTACCGGCAGACACAACAGCTTGCGCCTCACCCTGCTTAACAGCTTCAATAGCTTGGTACATGCTTGTATTGCGGTTACGTATAACTTGTGAAGGCTTATCTTCGTTGTGTACCATTTCGGATGCGTGCCTTATTTCGCACACATCTTTTAAGTGTGGAAACTTCTTGAATTCTCCCGAAATACGCTCAAAATCACCAAAAACCAAAAACCGAATATCCGGATTCTGCTTTGCGGCTAAATCAAGCCCTTCAACAACGATTTTAGGGGCATTATCTCCCCCCATCGCATCAACCGATATAAAAAGCGGATTTTCAGACATATTCGCCGCTCTCCTTCATGTTGCTCTTGAATATTTTAGTTCTCTTTGTTTTTGACAACAACTTCCTTGCCGTCATATTGCCCGCATTTCGGACAAACGTTATGAGGACGCTTCAACTCACCACAATTCGGACATTCTTGGTAAGAAGCAAGTGTCAAAGCATCGTGTGAACGGCGCATATCGCGGCGAGACTTAGATGTTTTCTTTTTAGGTGTAGCCATTTTTCTTCTCTTTTATATAAACATTAATCCAATTTGTTAGAACTGCTTTTAATCAATTTTTTTGAACATTGCAAGCTTTTTTTTCATTATTTTTTATTTTTCAGCTTTTCTAGTACAGCAAAGGGATGGGGTGTCTTTGTCGTTTCTTCATCAAATTCAGAGATAAAAGAAAAAACCTCACCTTCGCGGCGCGGATAATCCTCCATAACAAGAGCAATTTGCTCAATTGCGATTTGAGCCAAATCGATCTGTCCGTTTTCAACGATTTCGGGGGCTTCATCATTAATATCCAAATCCATATTTTTTAAATCCTGATAGGTCATTTCGGTATCAAAATAGTATTCAAACGGCGCAACATATTCCTTATCAAAATTTTCAAGCGACACAACGCTTTTAAGCCCCAAGATTGCCCTCGCCTCACCTTTAATATCAAGCCTGTGTGTTTTATGGCTCATTTTTAAGATAATGTCAGCCTCAAAAGATTTCACATCTTCAACTTTTAAAATTTCTTTTAATGTTTGTCTTTCGTTTTTATTTGCACTTAAATGGTAGTGTTGCTGATTTTGTGTTAAATCCTCAATTTTTAAGATATATGAAAAATCTTTTTGCATTTTGAATTTCCTTGTGTTATATAATGCTCAAAATATAGCGATAAGGATATAAAAATGTCAAGATTCTATTTTCTTTTTACTGTCTTATTTTTGAACGCTTGTAGCTCGGATGTTTTTTTAGTGCATAACGGTAATATGCCTAGCGATGATAAAATTGCAAATGTTCAAATTGGGCAAACAAAACAGGAGGTTGAATATATTTTAGGCTCACCATCTATGGTTTCAAGTTTAAATGACAATGAGTGGCTTTACATGTCGTCAACAGTTCGCAAGGTTGCTTTTTTGGAGCCGAAAATTTTGGAACGTGATATTTTAACCATTCATTTTGATAAGAAAGGAAAAGTCAGTAAAATTTCAAAGCTTGATGAAGAAAATGGCCAAAACATTACGATTGATGAGGAGGAAACATCGAGCGAGGGTCACAATCCGGGCTTCTTCAAAAAATATTTTGGCGGCGTCGGTCAATATATGCCCATCGGCCCATCAAAAGAAAAATAAGAAACAAAAAAAACCGCCTTTCGTGGCGGCTTTTTTTTTACAAGTCTTCAATAAATGTGTTGTGCTTAATATGCTTAATCGGCACTTCATATGATCGTAGCAAATCTTGAATCACATCATCAAGCTCAAAAATCATAACCTTATCTGATTTTTTTAGAATCGGTGGCAAACGATCATCTAGATAGTCAAGCGCAACCACATCATCCTCTGTACGGTAAAGTGTCGCATGTCTTCCACCGTCATATAGCAAAAACGGTTTTGAAGGATTTTCCGGTCTTGATTTAATCATAAAAACCAAAATACCCTCATTGGTGATAATCACCTTATAATCTCTTTCCTGCTCCATATTTAAAACCTTCCTTTACCTTTTTTGATAAGTTTATCAGCCACTTTTCCTGTGTGTTTTTTTATATCACCCAAAATAGATTCCCCAATTTTCAAGTCAGGTCCTTTCACAAAGCTGTTTGTCAGATTTTTTGCACCACTAAAAATTACTTCAGAAACACTTAATCCCATTTCAGTAAGCTTTAATATAACACCGGCTGAAAGCTCAGCCGCACCGCGTGCATTTTGTAGAACTTTTGCCTTATCCATCATTTTTCTCCGTTTTTTTTTAAGATTATCTGATTTTTCATCTTTTGTCAATTTTTTTTCTTTAGGATGTCGTTTTTTCTTGCAACATCTTTAAAAATGTGGTATATTAAAGCTCTAAACGAAATTATTAACACTTATAGATATGAAAGGATTATTAAACACAAAAAAAGGTTGGTTCTGGCTGACCTACGTCGCGGGTATGGTATCTTTTGTACTGTACCTGCTGTTTACCCCCAAGAGCGTGGCAGCTTCTTATGCAAACACTGATTTGATGGTGTTTGCCCACATGTTCACACTTGGAGCTTGCTCCATCTGTGAAAGGTGGAAAGTGAGACGAAAAATTTTGAGAAGATCATTTGCGACATTTGTAATGATTTTCTCAACGGTCGTCTTACTTGCCCCACAAACCATGGGACTGGTGGCGGCGTACGCCCTCTTTTGCGGAATCGGATATTATCATATCCGAATTCTGAAGGAAGAGGACCTCTTTGGCCACATCAAGATGGCCGAACGTCCGGAGGATATGTCTGAATTGTCTGATCGACAATTTAAATACGTCTTCTGGGCTGTAATGTCTTCTCTACCCCTCCTCTTCTTATATTGGGGGGTGTAGCATTTAGGGAGTCTCTTTTGAGACTCCCTATTTTATTGCGTGATATCGTTTTTATCAATGGAATAACCCGTTGCGCGCACGGTGCGAATATAATCCGGCCCAAACTCGTTTAAGGCCTTTCTTAAACGCCTGATATGCACATCAATAGTGCGCGACTCTACATAAATATTGTTTCCCCAAACGGTTTTAAGCAAATATTCGCGTGAAAACACCTTTGCCGGATTTTCAACCAAAATTTTCAAGAGCCTAAATTCTGTCGGCCCCAAATGCACATATTGATCACCCCTGAAAACCTTTTTTTGCACCAAATCGATGTGTATGTCTTCATAGCTCAGTTCTTTGACTGTCATAATTTCGGGAGCGCGACGCATGTTTGTGCGCACACGTGCCATCAATTCTGGCACCGAAAACGGCTTTGTCACATAATCATCCGCGCCGGCATTTAAGCCTTTAACCTTATCTTCCTCCTGACTTTTTGCCGTGAGCATAATAATCGGAATATTTTTCAAATCAGGCTTTGAGCGTATGAGCTTACACACATCAACACCTGACATTTTCGGCAACATCCAATCAAGCAATATCAGCGAAGGGGTATTTTTTATGGCCGCGTCTAAAACCTTATCCCCCCTATCTTCAATAATCACATCATAGCCTTCTTTTTCAAGGTTATATTTGAGCAAGAGTGCTAAGGCCTGTTCGTCTTCGACCACTAATATTGTTGTCATTTTCTTCTCCTTATCGTAATGCCTCAATGTTTTTTTTGTATTCACCGCCTTTGAAAACAGCTGTTCCGGCAACCAAGACATCCACGCCGGCAGACACACATTCCGCACCTGTCATCGCATTAATACCGCCATCAACTTCAAGCAAAATCTTGCGTCCTTTAATCATCTTTTTGACGCGCTCAATTTTCCCTATTGACGATTTGATAAATTCTTGTCCGCCGAAGCCTGGATTAACACTCATCACAAGCACCAAATCAATTTTATCTAGTACATATTTAATCACATCTTCATCTGTTGCCGGATTTAAGGCAACCCCTGCTTTGATGCCGTAGCTTTTAACTTTTGAGAGCAAAGCATCCAAATGTACTGTCGTTTCCGCGTGCATGGTAATGATATCCGCACCAGCTTTTGCAAACTGTTCTATTAACCTTTCAGGATTATCAACCATTAAATGTACATCAAAAGGCAATTTGGTATATGAGCGCAAAGCTTTTACAACCGGCGCACCAAATGTCAGGTTATTTACAAAATGCCCATCCATCACGTCTAAGTGAATCATGTCAGCTCCTGCCTTTTCAAGCGCAACCACTTCATCTTTGAGGTGCGCAAAATCAGCAGATAAAATACTCGGTGCAATCAAAACCATCTTATTATACCTCATATACTATCGTCATCCCTCGTCTAGGGATCTTAAACTCCTTTTCTTTACAATATAACCTCTAAACCTTAAATTGAAGTAAATTTTTTTACTGCCCTTGAAGTTCTTTTTTAACGGCTTATTTTCAAACCACACACAAACAGAAAGGAGAAAAAAATGGGAGATATGGCAAGACGTATTTCAAAACTGGATGTTAATGATTTAATTAAAACCTTAAATGAAGCTTACGCTGAAGAGTGGCTCGCTTACTATCAATATTTTTTAGGGGCAAAACTTGCAACCGGCATTTTGCGCCCGAACGTTGCCAAAGAATTCGAAGAACATGCCAAAGAAGAGTATGAACATGCCTCCATGATTGCTGACCGTATCATTCAGCTTGGAGGGACGCCTGTTTTAAACCCGGATGATTTTTCAAAACTCGCCAAATGCAAATATGAAGAACCAATTAATGAAGACACTTTTTCACTTGTGAAACAAAATCTTGATGCCGAGCGTTGCGCCATCGGCCGCTACCAGGGCATTTGCGACTTAACATTTTCCAAAGACTACGAAACATATCGTATGTCCGAACATATCTTAAAGCAAGAAATTGAGCATGAGCAGGAAATGGAAGATTTCTTAAATGATTTTTCAACGGCCAAAAATTATTATCAATCAAATCAATCGAACTGATCTTTTTCATTTGAATTTCTTTTAACAAAAACTTCAGGATATTTTCTTGAAGTTTTTTATTGACCTGTTCTAAAACTTGTTGTATGTTTTGCAAAGTTTCGTTTATAAGAGAAGTAAGATGCCTTTGTTTTATAAGAACATACCTTTCATTATTATCCCCTAAGGGGATGCATCTTTTTATATAAACTTCAAAATCTTAATAAAACAACTTAATTTTATACTTTAATATTTTACAGGTTAAAATCAATGAAACATTACACTGACGTTCAGGCAAAACCTGACTTTGTAAAACTCGAAAAAGAGGTCCTCAAATTTTGGGAAGAAGATAAAACTTTTGAAAAATCCGTTCACAATCGTGATGGTGCGGCTGAATTTGTTTTTTATGACGGCCCTCCGTTTGCAAACGGCACGCCCCACTACGGGCATATTATGGTCTCTTACGTTAAAGACGTTGTTGCCCGTTTTCAAACCATGATGGGCAAAAAGGTTGAGCGCCGTTTAGGCTGGGATTGCCATGGTTTGCCTGCCGAAATGTCTGCCGAAAAGCAGCTTGGTGTTTCTGGACGCAAACAAATTGAACAATATAGCATTGAAAAGTTTAATGATTTTTGCCGTGCTGATGTTTTGAAATATTCTTCCATTTGGGTTGATATGTTCAAACGAATCGGCCGCTGGGTTGATTTTTCGCATGACTACAAAACGATGGACCTAAGTTTTATGGAAAGCGTTATCCATAACTTTAAAACCCTTTATGACAAAGGTTTAGTTTATGAAGACTTTCGTGTGATGCCTTATTCCTGGGCGGCTGAAACGCCTATTTCAAACTTCGAGGTCAATTTGGGTTATCAAGATAAAACGGATAATGCCATCACCGTGATGTTCACGCTTGAAAATTCCATGAAAATCCTCGTTTGGACAACAACTCCGTGGACACTTCCTTCAAACCTGATGCTTGCGGTCGGAAAAGATATTGATTATGCCATCATGGAAGAGGATGGACAAAAATATGTCATCGCTGAAGCTCGCTTAGGCTCATATAAAAAACAACTTGAAAATGCAGTTAAAGTTGGCTCCATGAAAGGCTCTGAGCTGATCGGTCTTTCTTATGAGCCGATGTTTGGCTATTTCAAAGACCTGAAAGCCAAAGGTGCTTTCAAGATTTTGTCAGGTGATTTCGTTTCGACAGAAGACGGTACAGGTGTTGTTCATATTGCCCCTGGCTTTGGTCAAGATGACTTTGATGTTTGCCGTGCTTATGATGCAAATTTCCCCGTTGTCTGCCCTGTTGACGAATCTGGTAAATTCACTTCCGAGGTGCCCGATTATGAGGGTAAACAGGTCTTTGAAACAAATGAACCGATTATGGCGTGGCTCAAAGAAAATTGCCTACTTGTTAAAAAGGAACAATACACTCACTCTTACCCGTTCTGTTGGCGCACAGACACACCTCTTATTTACAAGGCGATGTCCTCATGGTTTGTAAAAGTCACTGATTTCAGAGACGAGATGGTTCAAAACAACCAGCAAATCAATTGGGTACCTGATCACATCAAAGACGGTCGTTTCGGCAAATGGCTTGAGGGCGCAAGAGATTGGTCTATTTCACGTAATCGTTTTTGGGGAACGCCAATTCCCGTTTGGCGATCTGACAATCCAAAATTCCCGCGCATTGATGTGTTCGGCTCATTAAAAGAAATCAAGGAAAAAACCGGTTTTGATGTGAAAAATCTTCATAAACCCTATATTGACGAGGTGGTTTATCCTAACCCTGATGATCCGACGGGCCAAACAATGATGCGCCGCGTTTCAGATGTGTTTGACTGCTGGTTCGAATCGGGCTCAATGCCTTATGCGCAAGTTCATTATCCGTTTGAAAACAAAGAATGGTTTGAACGCCACTTCCCTGCTGATTTCATTGTGGAAGCCATGGATCAAACACGTGGCTGGTTTTACACCTTAACCGTTCTTTCAACGGCTTTAATGGGCAAACCTGCTTTCAAAAACTGCATTTGCACCGGTTTGCTCATGGCTGAAGGCGGGCAAAAGCTTTCAAAACGCTTGAAAAACTATCCTGATCCGAATGAGGTGTTGGAAAATATTGGCTCTGAAGCATTAAGATGGTTTTTGGTTTCCTCACCTGTTTTAAAAGGCGGCAATTTGGCCGTTGATAAAGAAGGAAAAGAAATTGCAAAAGCAACACGTGCCACTTTAATTCCGCTTTGGAATGCTTTCTATTTCTTTGTTTTGTACGCCAACGCCGAAGAATATGAAGCAAAAGAAATCTCTTCTTCATCTGAGGCGATTGACAACTACATTTTATCAAAACTCAAGGTTTTACGAGACAAGGTTTATCACGGCCTTTCAACCTACGATGTTTCGGAAGCCACAATGGAGGCCACAAACTTTATGGAGGTTTTGAACAACTGGTATATCCGCCGCACACGCGATCGTTTTTGGGAAGGCGATGCACAAGCTTTTGATACGCTTTATACGGTTTTGCTCAATTTAAGCAAAATCTTGGCACCTTTGATGCCGTTTGTGAGCGAATACATTTATAAAAACCTCACCAACGCTGAATCGGTTCACTTAACGGATTTTCCTAAATTAGATGAGATCAAGGTCAATGAAAAGTTGGTTTCCGACATGGATTTTGTGCAAGAGCTATGCTCGGCGGGTAAATTTATCCGCGAAGAAAAGAATTTGCGTAACCGCCTGCCTTTGCAAAGCCTTACCTTAATTGGCACCGAATTAACACCGGCTTATCAGGAAATTGTTAAAGATGAGCTTAATGTCAAAGAAATCAAATTTGATTCCAATTTAAGTGCTTATGCAGATCAAAGACTTTATCTTTATACGCCGCTTTTGGGCAAAACATTGGGGAAAGATATGGGCAAAGTGATGGCTGCTTACAAACAAAATGAGTGGGCTTTGAATAATGATGGAACTTTGCAAATTGCTGGCTTAACTTTATCAAAAGACTTGTTTGAAGTCCGTCTTGATATGAAAGACGGTGTCGCAGGACGATCTTTTTCAAATAATAAGGCTGTTATCACCCTTGACACCAATTTAACACCTGAGCTCAAACGTGAAGGTATGGCGCGTGACTTTGTGCGTTTGGTTCAAACGCTTCGAAAAGAAAAAGATTTTAACATTTCTGACCGTATTGAGCTTTGCTGGCACACCGACAATCAAGAGCTTGCTCAAGCCTTGGAAGAAAACAAGTCTTACATTCTTCAGCAGGTTTTGGCTGTTAAAACCTCAAATGATTGCCAGTCTGGCACAACGGATGTGATTGAGGGGCAAAACATTATTTTTGATGCAAAAGTTGCTTAAAGAAATTTAAACTTGTCTTGCTTAAAATGCACTTTGATTTTGAAAGTGCATTTTTTATAAAAAAAATACTGGACAAAAATAGAAAAATGTGATATTTTTTAGGTATAGAGTTTTGAGATAAGGAGAAAAATGATGATTATACAAAGAACACCTAAATCACCAAATGGTAATTGGCAAGAAGCCTTCCAAAAATCGGATGCTTATAGGATATACCAATCTCTTGGATGGGCAGCAAATTACCAAACAACCGATAAAGAGTCTTACGACGCTAACATTAAAGAGTGTGAAGGAAAGGTCGTAGAAATAATGGCTCAAAGCACGGAAGATCAGATTGAGGAAGCTAGAGAAGCTTTAATAAAAGAATTTCCTAAAGATAAAAATCTCTTGAAAGCCTTTAACTTTTTTAACAAACAAGCGGCTAAACAAAAAAAGGTTATGGCTGCTGGAAAAGAAGATGACTCTGAGGCTAAAGAAGATTGGACAGGCCGTTTGAAAGCACTGGACGACTACAAAAAAGCTCAGGAACGCGGTCTTGATGTCTCAAGTTATAGCCCCAAAACAAAAGATGAATATGACGAATGCCTCAAGAAACTAAAAGAGCAGTTAAATGACGGTGCTTCTCCATCCACACCTTCTAGCGAAAAGACAGGTGAAGCCCCGACGGTTTCTTCAGAGACAACAGATCACTTAACGGACACCAAAGGAGGCAAAGCATCAATAACTGTTGATGAGCTCACAACATCACCCGAAGACGATACCTTGGATCATTCCTGGATTGATGAAACACGTCAACACATACAAGAATCTGCTTCAGCAACGGGATCTATTTATCAAGAAGAGGATCCTGACAATCATGATAAAACTTCACTTTCTTTCAAGTTAACGAAAGGCGAACACGTCAGCGAAGCCGTTTATACTGCCAAAGACCGTGTTCAAGTCAGCAAAGATTCACAGTTTGAAATGTATCAAGCTATTGTTCATGACGCCATCGAAAAAGATTTAGATATTACAATCGGCGAAAAGCTTGATCCTACTCAACAGTTAATGCTTTATGCTGCTGTGTTGGATAGTAAAACGGCTCAAATTACGAATCCACCAGTGATTGATATGAATAGCGATGCTTTTAAGGCGCTTGATAAAAATGTTCAAGACATTTTGAAAGCTGAAGTAGAGCGTCAAGCAGAAGCCGCTAAAGTTCATGAAACGACCCCGGTATCTGAAATACCTGATGAAACCTCCGTCAAAACTGACCTATCAAAAGATATTGAAGATCACCTCAAAGAACTTCAAGCAAAAATTGATGCTCGAAAAGCCTCTATGACACCTGAAGAAAAAGCCTCAAGAGAAGCAAAAGAAGCGGAACTTAATGCCATCAGGGATGCAAGGCTTGGCAAAACAGGAGATTACACCATTAAATATAACGAAGATGTTACAGATAAGGATGGAAATGTCATCCATAAAAAGGGAGATACCAAAAGAGTCGTCCACAAAGATGAAAAGTTTATTCAAGCCTACAATGAAAGGCAGGCAATTATCGCCAAAAACTTAGGTAAAGCAAGAGGAAAATAATTATGAATGATGTCGGTGAGGAGTTTACGGATTTTTTAAAGGCTTATGGTTTAAGTGATTACTATAAGCTCAGCTCCTCCTCTGTCACCGATGCTGAAATTAATGTCATCTTTGCGCGCCATAAGGCGAACTTTGATGCTTGGCGTAAGGTTCCTTTTGAGTTTCGTGATGCTTATGGCCGCATTCCTCCATATCTATTGGAGAAAGCAAAGCACGATCCGAATTTCACTGCAACAGATGCTCAGCTAGCAAAGATGGATCATGATAAAGCCATCAATCCTTATTCTCCAATTCCGAGTTCCCTAGCGGATCATCCGATATATCAAGATTTGCTTGCCCATGGTATCATTATGACGCCTGCACACATTGCTGCTATGAGACTTTTAGAAGACGAGATGCGGCGTGCAGGCTATTCAAATACGACGGCAGAAGCTGTTTCTCAGAATTCTATTTTACGCAAAGGTTTATTTGAAGAGCGTCGAAATCTCTCCCAAAATTCCAGTTTAACGGATTATCAACTCGCAGAACTTAAACGCATTGACACACAAATTGATACGACAAGGCGCCAGGATGATATGCGCAAAAAAGAAGATGCGTCCATCAATCAACCTGAACGTATGTTGATGCATACATTACGCGACCTTAAACGTCGTGAAATATCTAAAAATGACGCTTCCGCTTTAACTGATTTGTACTTAAAACAGATTGTCGCGACGAATCGCCAAAGCCTTTTAGGGGCTGAAATGGGAAAATCTTTATATCAAAAGATATTAAAAGCTGAACAAAGACAACTTTTAGAAGAGACTCTTAAAGATAACGGTATAACTTTTTCAAATAAGCCGAAAGAAAACAATTTTCACCCAAAGGATACACCAAAAACTCAAGTCGAGCTTGCTTTGCTTGCTGCCAGAAAACAAATTTGCACATCAAGAGATTGAGATATTTTTAACGCATTTCACCGTTCTTTTTGGAGGGCGGTGTTTTTTTATAACTTTAGTTATATATCGAATTGAGGGGTTGAATTAAAAATTAAATTCTGATACTCTTAACCTCAGATGCTCGCAAGAGTTATCTTTTATATTAACAACTAATTAGTTTAAAGGATTACAAACATGAAAAAGATTAATGAAAATGGTCGTTCAATGGTTGAAATGCTTGGCGTTTTAGCTATTATCGGTGTTTTGTCTGCTGGTGGTTTGGCTGGTTATTCTAAAGCTATGTTCAAACACAAATTGAACACAACTTTAGATCAAATCACAATGCTTGTGACAAACATCCGCACGATGTATGGTACGCAAGATAGCTATAATGACATTGATCAAACGATTATGGGTTTAGGTATTGTTCCTTCATCTATGGGTACTGCTTACAGCAAATTGGTTAACCCATTTAAAGGTAGTGTCACAATTGAAGCTAAGAACGCAACATCTTCGACAACCGATACAGCTTTCATGGTAACCTATGATGGTCTTCCTGCTGAAGCTTGTATTGCACTTGCAACAGCTGATTGGGGTGGCGGTGCTGGTTCTGGCTTTATCGGTGCCGGTGCTGGTGCTGATGCTGATGCTGCGCAAACAGCCGCTGATGCTCACTATGTTGGTGTAAATGAAGGTTATTCTTACTCAGTTAGTAACGCGATTAATGCTTGCAAAACAGCTACAAACGCAGTTGCTTTGAAGTTCTACTAATCTCCAATTTAAAGTGTATCATTAGAAAGGTCTCTTGTTTTAAGAGACCTTTTTTGCTACTTGATTTTTGATTTTTCTTTTTAGAGCCACATCCAGCACTTCTCTTGCACGTGACACCGGTACAATTTTTAATCCTTTTTTCACATTATCAGGAATCTCTGCTAAATCTTTGATGTTTTCTTTTGGAATAATCACTGTTTTGATCCCCCCTCTTAAGGCAGATAAAAGTTTTTCTTTTAAACCACCAATTGGTAAAATCCTGCCTTGTAATGTGATTTCACCAGTCATGGCCACATCTTTCTTCACAGGTATTTTTGTAAACACTGAAACAAGGGTCGTAAACATAGCCACACCTGCTGAAGGACCGTCTTTCGGCGTTGCTCCTTCCGGCACATGTATATGGACGTCAGTTTTTTCAAACACCTTCGGATCAATTCCAAGTTCTTTTGAATGCGCGCGAACCACAGAATATGCCGTATCTATAGATTCTTTCATCACATCGCCGAGTTTTCCTGTTTGCTGAACATGGCCTTTCCCAGGCATATCAACGGCTTCAATAAACAAAATATCTCCGCCGACTTCCGTCCATGCCAAACCTGTTGTCACACCGATATGGTCTTCATCTTCTGCCTCACCGAACGAAAATTTACGCACGCCTAAATATTTATCCAAATTTTTTGAATTGACTTCGATTTTAATACATTTTTCGGGAGCCATTAAAAATTCTTTCACGGATTTTCGGGCAATGGCCCCGAGTTCACGCTCTAAATTGCGCACGCCGGCTTCACGTGTGTAATAACGAATAATATCGCGAACGGCCTCATCTGTAATTGTCAGCTCAGAACATTCCACCGCATTTTCGCCGAAAATCTTCGGAATCAAATGCCGTTTTGCAATCTCTAGTTTCTCATCTTCAGTATAACCCGACAATCTGATCACTTCCATACGATCAAGTAGCGGTCTTGGCATATCAAGCGAATTGGCCGTTGTCACAAACATCACATCCGACAGGTCGTAATCCACATCAAGATAATGATCATTGAATGTTGCATTTTGCTCAGGGTCTAGCACTTCAAGCAATGCGGAACTTGGATCCCCTCGCCAATCTGATCCTAATTTATCAATTTCATCCAATAAAAAGAGCGGATTTGATGTGCCGGCTTTTTTCATACTTTGAATAATTTTGCCGGGCATTGACCCAATATATGTACGCCTATGACCTCTGATTTCAGCTTCATCTCGCATACCGCCAAGCGAGGCACGCACAAATTTACGTCCCGTTGCTCGCGCAATCGATTGTCCAAGCGATGTTTTACCAACACCCGGAGGGCCGACCAAACACAAAATAGGACCTTTAATTTTATCATTTTTGGCTCTTGATTGCACAGCCAAATATTCAATGATGCGCTCTTTTACCTTTTCCAAACCATAATGGTCGGCTTCCAAAATCTCCATTGCTTTTTTTAAATCCTTATTGACTTTGGAATTCACTTTCCAAGGAATATCAAGCATCCAGTCCAAATAATTTCGTACTACAGTTGCCTCTGAGCTCATAGGGCCCATCATTTTGAGTTTTTTAACTTCTGCAAGTGCTTTTTCTCTTGCCTCTTTTGAAAATTTCGTATTTTTTATTTTTTTACTGTAAATTGAAATCTCATCATCTTCATCACCGTCATTCAGCTCCTTTTGAATAGCCTTCATTTGCTCATTTAAATAATATTCTTTTTGGCTTTTTTCCATCTGCTTTTTAACGCGTGATTTGATTTTGTTTTCAATTTCCATCATTGAAAGTTCAGCATTCATTAACTCAAGCAATTTTTCGAATCTCTTTGATAAAGATTGTGCCTCTAGCAGAGCCTGTTTATCCTCTACTTTTAAGGTCAGATGTGACGCAATAGTATCAGCTAGTTTACTCATATCTTCTATTTGATGGATAGCCGTGATAACGTCAGGTGAGATACGCTTCGAAACCCTAATGTATTCTTCCATTTGGGATATGACAGCTCGCGATAAAGCTTCCATTTGAAGCGTATCTGTTTTTGTTTCTGTTATAGGTCTGATTTTAGCTACAATAAAATCTCCGTTTGTATCAAAATGCTCTATTTTTACACGTTCCAAACCTTCAATTAAAACTTTAACCGTCCCGTCAGGAAGCTTGAGCATTTGCAAAATGCTCCCTATTGTTCCTACATGGTAAATATCTTCATCTTTTGGATTTTCGAGTGCAGCATTTTTTTGCGTTGCAAGCACAATTGTTTCATTCGTATCATGCACTTTTTGAAGTGCTTTAATCGATTTATCGCGACCAACAAAAAGTGGCACAATCATCTTCGGAAAAACAACTGTATCACGCAATGGTAATACAGGGTAAAGTGCATTTTGCAAATCTTCAGACATCAAATTCTCCAATATTTATCATTTCTCTATAATATAATTAATGCGTTTGACTTTAGCAACCCCTGCTTTTCTTTTCATCCACAAAACATTATGGCATTTTTATCCGTAGAAATTTTTTGTAACAAAATATGTTTATTTCAGCTTTTACTCAAATGCTTTTTTCCTTGCAGATAAAAAAAAACAAGTTATGATGAGCCTATTATTTAATTATATCAGGTTTTTGATGTATTTTTTAAAAAAGATTTTACGGTCTAAAACAGTAACGCATATCATTAGTTTTTTATGCTATTGGTACGTTCGGTTTGTTGCACTTACAACACGCTGGGAAAAACGTAACATTGATGTTTTTTACGACAATCTCAGACACCAACAGGCGGTGATTTTTATTGCTTGGCATGGACGTATTGCCTTTCCCCCGTGTTTTTGGAACAGGTCATCAAAGCTTTCCGCGCTTGTGTCTCCGCATCGTGACGGACAGCTTATTGCTGGTCTTTTGAAGCGTTTCGGTATTGAAAATATCAGTGGTTCGACAAATGAAAATCCGAGATCTGCTGCTGTCAAGCTTCTGCGTGAACTTAAAAATAATACGAGCATTGCCATCATTCCAGATGGTCCGCGCGGTCCTTCCATGACGATGACGATGAGCCCGATTTATTATGCAAAAACCACAGGCAAACCCATCATAGGTATGACTTATTCTATTGCTAAGTCTAGGGTTTTAAGCAAAAGTTGGGATAGAATGCTTATTCCACTCCCTTTCCAAAAAGGTATTGTTGCCGTGACAAAGCCCTTTTTTATCCCTAAAAATATTGCAAAAGAAAAACTTGAAACTTATCGAAAGCAAATTGAACATGAAATGAATGATCTGACTTGGCAAATTGATGCTGAATTAAACTTACCTAAAATCGAACAAGGAACGATGCCTCGAAAACATCAACAACAAAAGGACTGAATTATGTTAATGAGATTATACAAAGCTCTTCTTGCTATTATTTATCCACTTGCTTTAAATCGTTACATTGAAAAACGTAAAAAAAACGGTAAAGAAGATGTCAAACGCTTCAATGAGCGCTTAGGTAAAGCTTTGCTTCCTCGTCCGAAGGGAAAACTTATATGGATGCACGGTGCTTCGGTTGGTGAATCTATTTCTATGTTGCCTCTTATTAACAAACTTCTTGGGCTTTATCCTGATCTTCACATCATGGTCACAACAGGAACGACAACTTCCGCCGAAGTGATGGCCAAACGTTTACCTGAACGTGCATTTCACCAATATTTTCCACTAGAACACCCTCTCCATGCGGCACGTTTTATCCGACACTGGAAACCTAACCTCGCTCTTTGGTTTGAATCTGAATTTTGGCCTGCTATGTTATCTGCCTTAAAAAAACGCGGTATTCCTGTTATTTTAGTCAATGGTCGTATTTCTAATAAATCCTTTCGCCGTTGGCAACAATTTGAATTTGTTATCAAAGAAATTTTAGACTGCTTTACGCTTTGCCTCGGACAATCGGATGAAGACACTTATCGGCTGAAAGTTTTAGGTGCAAAAAACACTGCAAGTCTTGGTAACTTAAAATATGCCGGTTTGCCATTACCCGTTGATGAAAACAAAAAAGCGGATCTTCAAAGACAATTTGAAGGGCGTACTGTTTGGCTTGTTTCCTCAACACATGAAGATGAAGAATCAAAAATCGGTCGTTTCTTAAAAGATCTTGCAAAGAAAGTACCGAATTTGCTAACAGTTATTGTTCCGCGTCACCCACAACGTGGTGTTGAAATCAAGGATAAGCTTAAACAAGATTACGGTTTGGATGTCTCACTTCGTTCTGCTGATGAAAAAATTACAGAAAAGACAGATGTCTATGTAGCTGATACCATCGGTGAGCTTGGTATTTTTTACGAGCTGATTGACGTTGTTTTTATCGGCGGATCACTGATCCCTCATGGCGGACAAAACTTTATGGAGCCTTCTCGCTACCATGATGCGGTGATTGTTGGTCCGCATATGCACAATTTCACAGATGCTATGAACCGTGCAAAACGTCATGATGCCATTATTCAAGTCAATGATGTTCTAGAGCTTATCGATGTGGCTCAAAAACTATTAACAAATCCTGATTTACTTGAGGCCAAGCGTAGCCTTGCTTACAATTGGGCAACAAGCGAAGCTAAAGTTTTAGATGGTATCGTTGAAAAAATCCAAGACTACATCAAATAGGCTTTATAAATGAAAACTCCAAAATATTGGCAGTCCCACAATCTCATCTCCTTTCTTTTGACCCCTCTCGGTTTGATATACGGTGCCGCAACATTGTTGCGCTTACAATTCAAAAAGGGATATAAAGCAAAAGTTCCCGTGATTTGTGTCGGTAACATCACGGCCGGAGGTGTTGGCAAAACGCCTATTTCAATTGCTTTAGCTAAGCTTTTAAAAGCGCAAGGAAAAAATCCATTTTTTATTTCACGCGGCTACGGCGGAAGCTTAAACGGTGTGTTAATTGACTTAAAAAAACACACACCACAACAAGTTGGCGATGAGCCTTTAATGCTTGCTGCCGTTGCTCCGACTGTTGTTTGTCATGACAGGGGCTTGGGGGCAAAAATTGCTGAAAAAAACGGAGCAGATGTTTTGATTATGGACGATGGTTTTCAAAATCCTACTTTGAAAAAAGATATTGCTTTTTTGGTCTTCAATGGTGAACTTGGTATCGGAAATGCAAAAATCATTCCGGCCGGACCCTTGCGTGAGAGCTTCAAATCAGGTCTAAAACGCGCCGATGCCGTTATTTTTGTCGGCGAGGACAAATTCGGTTTGCTCGGCAAAATCAACAAACCTGTTTTTCATATTCAAATCAAAGAACAAAAACCAACGCACACAAACGAAAGTGTTATTGCTTTTGCTGGCATCGGATATCCTCAAAAGTTTTACAATTCTCTTAAAAAATGCGGTCTGAAAGTTGCCAAATCGTATGACTTTCCCGACCACCATTTTTATACAAAAAATGAACTTAAAACCATCCTCAAAAAAGCTGACAAACGAAACATGCCTGTTTATACCACATTAAAAGACTTTGTAAAAATTCCGCATAACATGCAGAAAAACTTTCATGTTTTAAACATCAAAGCCGAATTTGAAAACGAAAAAACAATACTCGATTTCATCAATCAAAAAGCCCTGCATTAACAGGGCTTTTCTTTACATTCGTTTCCATGTGGTTCCTTGCGGACCGTCTTCTAAGATAATCCCTCTTTCTTTGAGCTCGTTTCGAACGGCATCTGCCGTTCCCCAATCTTTGTTTTTCTTGGCTTCCGCACGTTTGGCAATCAATGCTTCAATTTCTGAAGCATCATCATCTTCTCCTTTAAACCAACCGGTCGGATCGTTATATAAAAGTCCCAACATATAAGCATCTGCCATCAACTGAGATTTTAATCTTGAGCGTTCTTCCGGTGCTTCTGCTTTGTTTAGAGCATTCACATCTTCATGCAGATAAGAAAGTGCCAAAGGCGTATTAAGATCATCTTTTAGGGCATCAATCAGCTTTTCTCTGGGCTCAACCTTAACGACAGGCACATCTTCATTTTTAACGAGTGCATTATAAAACTTATCTAAAATCTTCTTGGCTTCATTTAACCCCTCAAATGTAAAGTTAAATGGTTGATGATAATGCGTTGTCAGGAAAAGAAGTCTCAAAGCTTCCGCCGGATTTTTTTCCAAAATTTCATCCACGGTGTAAAAATTGTTCAATGATTTAGACATTTTCACGCCGTTGATCATTAGCATACCGGTATGCACCCAATATTTAGCAAAATGCGTGTTTGGATATGCACATGTACTTTGTGCAAGCTCATTTTCATGGTGCGGAAAAATAAGATCAGATCCGCCCCCATGAATATCAAAATCATTACCTAAAAGTTTTGAGCTCATTGCCGAACATTCAAGATGCCATCCCGGTCTGCCATAGCCCCAAGGACTATCCCACCCCGGTTGGTCCGGCTCAGATGGTTTCCACAAAATAAAGTCAGCCGGATTTTTCTTATAGTCTGCCACTTCAACCCTTGCACCTGCCACCATTTCTTTCATTGATCGGTTTGAAAGGCAACCGTAGTTCAGCATCGAATCGACATCAAACAAAACATGACCTTGAACTTCATAAGCATGTCCGTTTGCAAGAAGCTTTTTAACAAGCTCGATCATCTCCGAGATGTATTCTGTCGCACGCGGACGATAATTCGGAGCTAAAACATTGAGCTTTTTCATATCTTCAACGTACCAATTATATGTTTCTTCAGTGATTTCACGGATAAGTTTGCCCGTCTCTTTATGCTTGTTTAAAATCTTATCATCCACATCCGTGATGTTTGAAACATACGTCACATGCTCTTTGCCATAAACATAACAGAGCAACCGATAGAGCACGTCATACACGACCGGCGTTTTCGCGTTTCCCAAATGAGCTTTATCATATACCGTTGGACCACAGACATACATACGCACATTGTTTTCATCAATCGGCTTAAATAAATCTTTCCGTTGTTTTAATGTATTATGCAAGTATATGCCTGTCATTGTTCTATTGCCCTTTATAAAAAAAATAACTTTTGAGAAGTTACTCTTTTAGTCCTTTGTTGTCAATGAATATTTCTAAAAACACCTGACAATTCGGCTATTTTCCTTGAAAGAATCGTCTTAGTGATTATATCAAAGATGTTCGTGAGAGTAATCGTAGAGAAGATAGAATTTAGCTTCTCGTTATGATAGCGAACAAAAAGGTTCCTTTTGATTGCACAAGGGGTAGAGAATCTGAAATTCATTTTACTTTAAGTCCGCTCAAAAGGTCGTGAAAAAAGAGGGAAAAACTTCCCTCTTTTTTATTGATAAAGTCTTATACCTGTTCTTTGAAGTTCTTGTTTTCCAATGGGATTGTATTGATAGTAATAAATCAACTCTCGCTTATTGATATTGTTAGCATCAACGACCGCTTCAGGCACGCCCCATAAAATTGAAATAGGCCAAAAGAGCAAATTTCCTGCACCATATAGCCAATGATCACTTTCAGCGCCATTTCCGGCGGCCAGATAAAAGTTTCCAAAACCCGGAAGCAAGTTGAGCAAACCAGCCGCGGCTGGTTTTGCCGGTTTTTCATACTGACCAATCGGTTTATCAACCGTAATGCCGTAAGATTTTAAAAGATGAAGTTGGTCTTGTTCCGCCTTTGTAAGTGAAGTACAAGCTGCAAGGCATAAAATAAAAAGAAGAGACAATTTTTTCATATGTTTAGTCCTTATGATATTTGGTTAAAAAAAACCACTTCTTAAAACAGAAGCGGTCGGAGAGTCCCAATATCATACTTCACTAAATGACCTTTCGATTTTTTAACCGAAAGCTCTCCGACCTTTGTCGGAGATAATCATTAACGACACAAAAAAAAGTGCCGAGTGAAGTAAAAGCTTGGGAAGCTCTGCACCGTTTCGATGCATTTTTAAGTATAGGGAAAAGTGTACAAAAAATCAAGCAAAAAATGCAAAAACGTCATTTATATACGAAATACGCGGATCAAAACCCGCGTATGGAATATTCAGTCTGATTATGTTTTATATAGCTTTGAGCAAATAATCGCTGAATTTTTCGGCAAAAAATGCTGCATCAGACACAGCCTCACCTTCAGCAATTTTTGCCTGGTCTAAAATCAGGCGTGCAATATCTGCCACTTTGTCTTTGCTCTTTTCTTCCGCCATCATATCAGATAATTTAATAATCAACGGATGATACGGATTTATCTCTAAAATACGCGTGCTTGCAAAGTTTGTTTGCTGTTGGTGGTTGCGCATCAACCGCTCAAGATGAATACTCATCTGTCCGTTTTCCACATTTAAGGCAGCTGGGCTTTTCGTGAGTTTTTCACTCACTTCAACTTTGCCGACTTCATTTTTGAAAAGCTCGAGCATAAAATCTGTAAGCTTTTTAAGACTCCCCTCATCTGCCTTTTTATCTTTACGCTCAATTTTGAGATCAACATCTGCCGTTGAAATGTGTTTGATGGCAAATGTTTTGTATGATGTCAAAACCTGTGTCCAAAACTCATCAATCGGATCAACAAGAAGCAAAACTTCAATTCCCTTTTCTTTGAAAGCCTCAAGTTGCGGGTTGTTACGAAGCGTTGGCACATCATCACCCGTAATGTAATAAATGGCTTTTTGCTCACCTTTAATGCGACTGATATATTCATCCAAAGTCGTGAGTTTTACATCATCATTTGTTGAGGCAAACAAAGATAACGATGCCACTTCTTCTTTGTTTGAAAAGTCTTCATAAATGCCCTCCTTGAAAGCCACACCGAAAGCACTCCAAAACTTTAAGTAATCTTCATAATTTTCTTGGCGTTTTTTCAACTCTTTTAAAATACGGCTGACCGTGCCTTGTCTGATTTTTGCCAAAAGTGCATTTTGTTGCAGCATTTCGCGCGAAATGTTAAGGGGCAAATCAGAGCTGTCAATTACACCTTTAACAAATCTCAAATATGCCGGCATCAAACCCTCAACCTTGTCTGAAATAAACACTTTGTTTACATAAAGCTTTAAACTTTGCTGCCGATCCGGCTGAAACAGATCATAAGGTGCGGTTGACGGAATGTATAAAAGCGCATTGTATTCGATGCTTCCTTCCGCTTTAAAATGGAGCGTCATCCACGGATCATCAAAGTTTTTAGAAATGTGGTGATAAAACTCTTTATACTGATCTTCTGTAATTTCCGCCTTGTTTCTTGTCCACAAAGCCGAAGCCGTGTTGATTGTTTCCTCCCCTGCTTTACCCAAATTTAAAACAATCGGATATTCCACATGGTCGGAATATGTACGCACGATGTGCCTCAAATAAATTGTATCTGTAAAATCTTTGGCGTCATCTTTCAAAAACAGCTTAATATCCGTGCCGTTTGTATCACGCTTTGCATCTTCTATTTCAAAGCCTTGCAAACCATCCGAAGTCCATTTATAGGCTTGTTTTTCGCCTGCTTTTTTTGTGATAATTTCAACTTTTTTAGCCACCATAAACGCCGAATAAAAGCCAACACCGAATTGCCCGATCAGATCAACTGCCGAGCCGTTTTCACTCATATTTTTCACAAAATCTGCCGTACCTGATTTGGCTATTGTACCGATATGGTTGATTAAATCGTCTTTATCCATACCGATACCGTTGTCCGAAACGGTCAATGTGTTTTCATCGGCATTTGGTGTCAACGTAATCTTGAAGGCCCCTGATGTTTTGACTTTGGGGTTTGTTAAACTCCAAAACTTTAACTTATCGCACGCATCACTTGCATTTGAAATCAGTTCACGCAAAAAAATATATTTTTCCGAATAAAGCGAATTAATCACAATATCAAGAAGTTTAGCCACTTCGGTCTGAAATTCTCTTTTTTCACTCATAACAAAAAACTCCGTTTGTTAAAACATATTCTCTATATGGGGTTTTAAATTTGCCTTCGCAAGAGTTTAAAATAAAAAAAATATCTTGCAATTTATAAAAATATTAATAGTTCATCTATATCATATGTTTTTAGTTCACAAACACAAGGCAAATACATGCACGGATTACATCCACTTATTACTGACTTAATGCTCATCACGGTTTATGCCGCTATCACAACGCTTGTTTTTAAAAAATTAAAACAACCGATGGTCTTAGGTTATTTGCTTGCTGGTATTTTTGCGGGTCCTTACCTTAATTTTTTACCTACTGTATCAGACCCTATCAATCTTAATTTATGGGCAGATATTGGTGTTATTTTTTTACTTTTTTCACTTGGTTTGGAGTTTAGTTTCAATAAAATGGTCAGCGTAGGAAAGTCCGCTCTTTTAACAGCGACACTTAATATTTTTCTACTTTTATTTTTTGGTCATTATACAGGTCTTTTCTTAGGTTGGAGTACAATCGATAGCTTTTTTTTAGGCTCTATGATTTCTATGTCTTCAACAACCATTATTATTAAAGCCTTTGATGACTTAAAAATTAAAAAGCAAAAATTTACCGATCTCGTTTTCGGTGTTTTAATTATTGAAGACATTATGGGTATTTTGCTTCTTGTTTTACTTCCAACAATCGCTATTGGAAAGGGTATAGATGGCGAAGCCATTGGACTGAGCACCTTAAAACTCGGACTCTTTTTGGTGCTTTGTTTTGTCGTGGGTATTTATATTATTCCGACGATTTTGAAAAAACTTGACCACTTTTTGAATGATGAAATGCTCCTTCTTGTTTCTATTGCACTTACGCTTTCCATGGTCGCTTTTGCTGTTTATTCTGGCTTTTCATCAGCACTCGGTGCATTTATCATGGGCTCACTTCTGTCAGAAACAGGCATTATTGAACGTATCGAAAATGTAATCAAACCATTAAAAGATTTTTTTGGTGCTGTGTTTTTTGTCACGGTCGGTATGATGGTTAATCCTCAAATGTTTATTACATATGCCTACCCTATTTTCATTATCACTCTTGTTGTCTTAATCGGTAAAGCTGTTTTATCTGTTTTTGGGTTTGTAATTTCTGGACAAACGCTTAAAACGGCTGTTCAAGGTGGTTTTTCGCTTGCTCAAGTTGGTGAATTTGCCTTTATTATTGCCGCGCTTGGTATGAGCTTAAAGGTTTTGGATAGTTTTGTTTACCCTATTATTGTTGCCGTTTCGGTCATTACAACCTTTTTAACACCGATTATGATTAATATGGCTCCCAAAGCTTATAAACTGCTTGATAAAATCCTTCCTCAAAAGTGGCGTGAATACATCGATCAAGCCACAAAAACTGAGGTCACAACAATCACTGAAGAAAAACTTTGGCAGGCTTTGTTTAAAAGCTATTTCATCCGTATTTTTCTGTTTTCGCTTATTTTATATACTATCATCGCTCTCTTTTCTCAAGTTGTCCGCCCACTTGTCAGTCCGTACATTCCAAATATTCTGATGCGTATAATGCTTACAATTGTTGTGATCCTTTTTATGTCACCCTTCTTAAAAGGACTTATCGGATGGAATCTCGTTGTTGTTGACAGTATTAACGCATTTTTAGTTAAAATGCATTTGAAAAAGGCTTCCACAAAAGATGAACTCCCTATCTGTGAGGACGGGAAAGAAAATGAACATTGCATTCCATCAAGCATATCTCTTTTTAAAAATATTTTAAAAGATGACAAAGAGAATCATCGAAATTTACTTATTTCAAATGAGCGTATTGCTAAAATTTATGCCGTTTTGTGGTATGCGAGGCCGGTTAACCGCCTGCCTCTCATCCTTTTAACAAGCTTTAGACTTCTTCTTGCTATGTTTTTTATTATGACGGCCGTGCACCAATTTTTAACCGAAAACACAAAAATGACATTCGTGCTTCTTTTAATGTCTATTTTTATCATCAGCCGTTCAAAATGGCTTTTGGATCAATATTTAAAAATGGAAAAACAATTTTTACACAATCTAAACGGTGAAAAGCCTACGAACGATACTTCAACAAATCAAGGAGAAAATTCATGACACAACAAATTGCAACACTAGGTATTAAGGTCGAAAATTTTGACAGCATTCCCCAAGTCAACACTCTTTTACATCACTTTTCGGATTGCATTATCAGCCGTATGGGCATGCCCTATGAAAAGCGGCACATGCGCCTGATACATATTGTGTTGGACACTCAAGATACAGATGTCGAGCACTTAATCGAGCAGCTCAATGCCCTTGACGGTATCATGGCTCAAGCTATGTTCTTTTAGTTCTTATCTATATTTTAAAATAAATCTATTGCCGTTTTCCTTTGAAACACGTGCAGCTTCTTCAATGGTGTATATACGTTTTTTTAAATATGATCCTCTTAAAATGTCATTGGGATGTTGATACCATTTGCCCTTATAATAAAAAACACTGCCATCTTTTTCATAAATTTTGAGATTTAAACTATTGCTGATAGATTGGTAAACTCCATGGCCATTGTTTGAGTTAACGTATTCTTGAGTACTTGCAATATAATCTAAACATTTTTGCTCCATTTCTTTTGAGCAATAAATATTCATATCGGCCTTTAATGAACCAGTCTGTAAACCTTTTGCCCCTTTTTTGAAAAGAGAGTCAGGTAAGACCAAACTTGTTAGAACAGAATTTGTAAAAATATTCCCTTTCATTTCTTTCATACATCAGCAACAAGTCAACAAAAAACCTCAAGCTCACTTGAGGTCTTTTTGGTGTACAATTATTCATTAATCTTTAGAATTTTCCTTCAAATGCATCCATATAGATTTGTTTGATTTGCTCAATCATCGGATACACCGGATTGGCTCCTGTGCATTGATCATCAAAAGCAAGACGCGAAAGCTCATCAAGATTTTTCTTAAACGTTTTTTCATCAATACCATAAGCCTTGATTGAGCTCGGGATACCGACTTCTTTTTTAAGCTTTGCAACAGCTTTGATGAGCAAATTCACTCGTTCATCTTCACTTGTCTTTTCATCTGCCAAATACAAAACATGTGCAATTTGTGCATAGCGTTTTTTAGCTTCAGGCAGTTCATATTGCGGGAAAGCTGCCTGACGAAGCGGTTTGTCATTTGCGTTGAAACGAATTACCTGACAAATTAAAAGTGCATTTGCAATACCGTGCGGAATGTGATACATGGCACCCAACTTGTGTGCCATAGAATGGCAAAGTCCTAAAAATGCATTAGCAAATGCCATTCCCGCCATCGTTGCAGCATTATGCATTTTTTCTCTTGCTTTTGGATCTGAGGCACCCTTTTTATATGCACTTGGTAAATAGCGAAAAATTTGTTTAATCGCCTCTAGCGCCAGTGAATTAGTATAGTTTGTCGCCATTGTCGAAACGTAAGCTTCTAAGGCATGTACCAACGCATCAATTCCACCGGCTGCCGTTAAACCTTTTGGCATATTATCAACAAAATTAGCATCAATAATTGCCATGGAAGGTGTTAAGGCATAATCTGCCAAAGGATATTTCGTTTGCGTTTTTTCATCCGTAATGACGGCAAACGGTGTAACTTCAGAACCTGTTCCTGAGGTTGTCGGAATGCACACAAGATGTGCTTTTTTGCCCAATTCTTCAATCTGACAAATACGTTTTCTGATGTCCATAAAACGCATGGCAATGTCCTCAAATTTTGTTTTCGGCTGTTCATACATCAACCAAATGGCTTTTGCCGCATCCATTGGTGAACCGCCACCTAAAGCCACAATCAAATCAGGTTTGTATTTATTGACAAGTTTAAGGGCTTCTTGAACGGTTTGTAATGTCGGATCAGGTTTCACATCAAAGAAAATTTGATAATCTGTCCCGATTTCTTCTAGCATGTCTGTTACGGTATTTACGCTACCGGAGTCAAATAAGAATCTGTCAGTCACGATAAACGCACGTTTTTTTCCTTTAAATTCACGCAAAGCCAAATCCGTTGCGCCGCGCTTAAAATAAATTTTCGGAGGCACTCTAAACCACAACATATTTTCTCTCCTTTCTGCAACTGTTTTATAGTTTAATAAATGTTTGACACCAACGTTTTCACTAACGGAGTTTCCCCCCCAGGAGCCGCATCCCAAAGTCAATGATGGTTCTAAGCGGAAATTATATAAATCACCGATACCACCTTGTGATGAGGGTGAATTAATCAAAATTCTGCCGGTTGGCATCTTATCTGCATAAAAATCTATTCTATCTTGCACTCTTTCGTCCGTATAGAGCACCGATGTATGTCCCAGGCCACCTAATTTGACTAAAGCAAGTGCTATTTCAGTCGCCTTTTCAAAATTATCTGCCTTATACATCGTTAAAATCGGTGAAAGTTTTTCATGTGCGTAAGGGTTATTTATGGTGTAATCTGTCTGTTCGGCAAGCAAAATTTTTGTATTTTGCGGTACGTTCAGACCCGCAAGTTCTGCTATTTTGCAAGCCGGTTGCCCGACAATTGACGCATTTACACTATTACCTTTTAAAATAATCTTTGCTAATTTTTCGGTTTCAGTTTTATTTAAAATGTATGCCCCGCGATAAGTAAATTCTTTTTTGACGTCCTGATATACATCTTTAACAACAATAACAGATTGTTCCGATGCGCAAATCATTCCGTTGTCAAACATCTTTGAAATCAAAATAGAAGAAACCGCTAACTTTACATCAGCCGTTTCATCAATAATGGCAGGCGTATTACCTGGACCGACACCAAGTGCTGGTTTTCCGCTTGCATAAGCGGCTTTAACCATACTCGTACCACCCGTTGCTAAAATACCTTGAATTTTTTCATGTGTCATTAAAGCATTTGAAAGCTCTAGCGTCGGTTCATCAATCCATCCGATAATATCCTTTGGAGCACCTGCTTTTACAGCAGCATCCAAAACAACTTTTGCAGCGGCGATTGTCGATTTTTTGGCTTTCGGATGCGGCGAAAAAATAATACCGTTACGTGTTTTTAGGCAAATCAATGATTTAAAAATTGCCGTTGACGTCGGATTTGTTGTTGGCACAATACCTGCCAAAACACCAAGTGGGGCAGCAACAATTTTAATCCCGTTTATCTTGTCTTGGCTGATAATACCGCAAGTCTTCACATTTTTATGTTTATTGTATATGTATTCGGATGCAAAATGATTTTTAATCACCTTGTCTTCCAAAACCCCCATACCGGTTTCTTCTACCGCCATCTGAGCCAAATTGATACGCATTTTATTTGCGGCTGTTGCAGCAGCTTTAAAAATCGCATCAACCCTTTCTTGCGAAAATGCAGCAAACCGAACCTGCGCCTGATGAACTTTGTCAACCAAAGCATCCAAATCTTTCACGGTTTTTATTTCTTTCATCTGTACCTACCCTATTTTTATGAACAAAAAGACAAGATAACAAACCTGCAAAGGATTATTTTGGGTTATTACCTTGTCTCCTTTTTCAAATGAATATCAACTTTTAAGATTTATTTATATAAGTCTCTCTTTTGATATTTTGTATGCAATAAATGGTGTGATTTTTCACCGCCAGGCTCACCCAAATAATCTTCATAAAGCTTTTTGATAGACGCATTTTTGTGCGACAAACGATTTTGAGCGCACTCGTCTTCGCAGTTCAAACCACAAGAGCGGAGTTTACGAATTTCATCATTGATACCCCAAGGCTTATCAAATGTCGCACCCATTACACGAGGCTGACCGCCGCCTGCAATACATCCGCCGGGGCATGCCATAACTTCGACAAAGTGGTAAGGAAGTTCAGCACCCTCTGCTTTTGCCTTATTGATTTGTTCCATCACGGGTTCAACATTACCCACGCCGTTGACAACGGCAATACGAACTTTTGTACCTTTGATGTCAATCTCGGCAACTTTTACTGCGTCTAAACCCTCAATCGCTTGGAAATTGAGTTCCCCTAATTCTTCACCTGTAATAAAGAAATAGGCTGATCTTAACGCTGCGGTCATCACACCGCCCGTGACACCGAAAATGGTGGCGGCACCGGAATATTCGCCCAAAGGATTATCGGCCTCTTCTTCTTTCAAAGCTTTAAAGTTAATACCGGCACGTTTAATCATCTTGGCAAGTTCACGCGTTGTAATCACTTCATCAACATCCTGATAGCCCGATGAGCTCATCGTTTCATCACGTGCAATTTCCCACTTTTTGGCGGTACAGGGCATCACAGACACAACTTTAACTTTCGATGCATCAAGACCTGCTTTTTCAGCCCAATATGTCTTAGCCATCGCGCCAAGCATTTCATGTGGTGATTTGCAAGATGACAAGTTCGGGATGTTTTCGGGATAATATTTTTCCAAATAATCTACCCAAGCAGGACAACAAGATGTAAACATCGGCAAGTTGTCATTTGATGTGAAGCGTTTCACAAATTCAGATGCTTCCTCCATAATCGTTAAGTCAGCGCCGAAGTTTGTATCAAACACTTTAGCAAAACCTAAGCGACGTAAAGCAGCATAAATTTTTCCCGTCAAGTTAGATCCGAACTCAAAGCCAAATTCTTCACCCAGAGCCACACGGACAGCTGGTGCAATTTGCACCACTGTCACATAATCTTTGTTTGAAAGCAAATCAAACACCTTTTGTGTGTTATCGTGGTCAGTAATGGCGCCTGTTGGGCAATGTGCCGCACATTGACCGCATTTAATGCAAGGCGAATCACCAAGTTTTTTATCATTAGCCCCTGTGATCTTCGTCACAAAGCCGCGATGCAAATAACTTAAGGCCCAAACATTTTGAACGTTTTGGCAAATATTCACGCATCTGCCGCAAACAATACACTTTGACGGATCTAAAACGATGGCGCCTGTCGTATCATCTTTCGGCTCTTGAGAGAGCATTTTGATGATTTCATTTTGATCAATCCCCATTTCGGCTGTCATTTCCTGTAATTCGCACTGACCGCTTCTTGAGCAGTTTAAGCAATCATTCGGGTGGTTGCTTAAAATGAGTTTTAAAACCGTTTTTCTGATTTCTTTGAGCTCAGCATCATTGGTGATAATTTCCATACCTTCAGAAACAGGTGTGCAACAAGAACGCATAATACGTCCGCCAACTTTGACAATGCACATACCACAACCGGCTGACGGATCAACATCAGGATGTTTGCACAGAGTCGGAATTTCGACTTGAACAGAGCGGGCAGCATCTAAAATACTGGTACCTTCGGCTACTTCAACATCCATATTATCAATTTCTAACTTAACCATCATTATTTCTCCTCTGTTTTGCCGTCAAGCAATTTATTTGTGTATTCTTCTTCATAAAATCTCAAAGTTGAAAGAACTGGATTCGGAGCAGTTTGCCCTAAGCCGCAAAGCGACGCTTTCTGCATAGCAAAAGCAATTTGTTTCAAAAGTTCTAAATCTTTCTTCTTTCCACGACCGCGATTGATTTTATCCAGAAGGGTCAGCATCTGTTTGCCACCAATGCGACATGGGGCGCATTTACCGCAAGATTCATCAACCGTAAAGTCAAGATAAAATTTTGCAAGTGCCACCATATCAGATGAATCATCAATCACAATCATACCACCCGACCCCATGATGGATCCGAGCTTTTTAAGCTCTTCATAACACACCGGCATGTCTAAATATTTTGCCGGTATCACACCACCCGAAGGGCCGCCTGTTTGAACGGCCTTTAACGTTTTTCCTTGTGGAACACCGCCGCCAATTTCGTTGACAATTTCATTAATTGTTGTACCCATCGGTACTTCGATTAAACCTGAATGTTGAACTTGACCTGTTAAGGCAAACACTTTCGTACCTTTTGAGGTTTCAGTACCAAACGATGCAAACCAGTCGGCACCTTTTAATAAAATCTTTGAAACGTTTGCCAAGGTCTCAACGTTATTTACGCAAGAAGGTTTGCCCCACAAACCTTTGTTGACAGGATATGGCGGACGCGGACGCGGCGTTCCTCTTGCCCCTTCGATTGAGTGAATAAGTGCTGTTTCTTCACCGCAAACAAACGCACCTGCACCAAGACGAATATCAACATTAAAGCTAAAATTCGTTCCCATAATGTTGTTACCTAAGAGTCTGTTCTTCTTACAGGCTTGGATAGCTTTTTGCAAACGCTCAACAGCCAAAGGATATTCGGCTCTGACATAAAACCAACCGGCTGTCGCACCGATGGCATAGGCTGCAATCATCATACCTTCAATCACGGCGTGCGGATCACCTTCCAAAATAGAACGATCCATATAAGCACCCGGGTCACCTTCGTCGCCGTTACAAATAATGAATTTTTCATCAACGGTCGGCACTTTGGCTGCAAATTCCCATTTCAAACCTGTTGAAAAACCGCCGCCGCCACGACCGCGCAAGCCTGATTTTTTGATTTCTTCAACAACCTCTTGAGGCGTCATTGTCTTCAAAGCTTTTTCCAAAGCAAGATAACCGCCGCGTGCCATATATTCCGTGATGTCTTCAGGATCAATGTGACCGGCGTTTTTCAAAACAACTTTTTCTTGTTTTGTAAAGAATGGTAAATCAAGCGACAACATATATTTTTGAAGATTTTCATCAAGCCCCACATCCCCGTCAAGGCCAGGAATCACATAATTTTCCATAATGGCGCGTGTAGCATCTTTGTCAACGCGTTTAAAGAGGATGTCTTTTTTGCCTTTGATTTCGACACGGATTAAGGGTCCTTGAGCACAAAGCCCCATACAACCTGTTGCCACAATACGAATGCGCTCTTTTAAGCCCTTTTCTTCTATTATGGAATTGACTAAAGCAATCAAATCATCACTACCTGAAGACTTACAACCAGTTGAATGGCAACAATAAATATGTGCATCATATTTTTCAATCTCATTGAGTTTATTTTTTGCAATTTCGTGAATATCAAATCTCTTTGCAATTTCAGCCATGTCTACCATATCTTAAGCCTCCTTAAAAACTTCACGCCATTCGTTTAAAATTTCGGGCACTTGTTCTGGTGTCATACGGCCATAAGTTTTACCGTTAACAACGCAAACAGGCGCCAAACCGCAACAACCGACGCAACGCACACATTGCAAGTGGAACAAATGATCCGGCGTTGATTCGCCTTCTTTGATTTTGAGCTCTGATTTGAACTTTTCCAAAACCTTGTCATTGCCCTTCAAATAGCAAGCCGTTCCCGTGCAAACGGAAATCACGGCCTTACCCGGCGCGACAAGCTTAAAAAAGTTATAGAACGTTAAAACTTCATAGATACGCGCAAGTGGAATACCCATCGTGGTGGCCAAATCCATGGCATCTTTCCAATCAACATAGCCCTTAACACCTTGAATTTCATGCAAGGCCATAATGAGCGAACCGCGCTTTTTGCGCCATTTATTACCGACCTCACAACCAAGGCAAGATTCGTTTTCCATTATATTCTCCTACAAATAACGGTTTAATTTCTGCGCGCATTATAAAAAAAAATATGATTAATGCAAGATATTTTAGTATATTTTCAAGAAGATTTTAGAATATATTTATTCTCTTAAAAAATATTAAAAACCTCAAGCAAAACTTGAGGTTTTTGTTTTCTTTTTGTCTTCAAATATTAGTCGTTAGCGTTCGGACAAACTTTTGATTGTTCGGCATTGAACTTAACAACTGCAGGATCAGCATCTGCATCATTTGAGATTGCTTCTTGCGGACACTCTGAAATGCAAACGCCGCAATCAATACAAACATCCGGATCAACAACCAATTGGCTTTCTGCTTCATGGAAAGCATCAACCGGACATACATTGGCGCAAGCTTTGCATTTAATACAACTGTCATTAACAACTGAAGGCATCTAAAATCTCCTAAAATAAAATTGATATATCAACGCCTCATTCTTAAGCTTAATTGTTTTAAAAAGCAAGTGTTATTTTTGAAAATTTTTTAAAAAGTTTTGTTTGTTGACACCGTTAATTGTTTTAATTTTTTCGTTCTCCAAAATTTTCGGCATTTCGATATGATAAAATGTACTTCGCTTGTCTGCCCCTTTCACAAAAGCCGTGATGTTGCCACTGGCAGACATTATAAACCTTTCTGACGCTATTTTCCAAATTTTTTTCACTTCAGCAGTTGCCGTATCGTTCGTGCACTGAAATCCTTTTGCACAAAGGATTTTTCCACATATTGTATCATCCAAAGTTTTGCATCCGATATGCGTTTTTACATAGGCGTAAGCTTTTTCTTTGTTTTCTTTTGTCGGCAAAAAACTCACGCTATACACAACGGCGCAATCTTTTGAAGTTTTGACATCAAAACTTTCGGCAATTTTCAAGCCTTCCTGATAGTTCAAAATCATTTTTTAGGTTCCAAATTTAAAAGGACAATATCGGGCTCTGCCAAAATGCGCATTGGTGGCCCCCAATAACCGGCACCGCGCATCACAAATAAATCGGCACCGTCTGTTTCATACAGCCCTGCCAAATACCCGTCATTTGCTTTTCTTGTGATATATTGAAACGGAAAGATTTGCCCGCCGTGTGTATGTCCCGAAAACTGAATATCAAACAAACTCTTATCCAAATCCTTAAAATCCGTCGGTGCATGCGACATCAAAATTTTATACGCATCTTTTTCGGCGTTCTGAAAGGTTTTTTCATAATTAACTTGTGTTGTGCCGACATCAGGCACACCGCCCACAAAAACGCCTGTATCCAAAATCTGTTCGCCCGAATTGTGCAACATTTCAAATCCGGCATTCACAAACTCAAGCATCCACGCATAAGGTCTGTTGTAATATTCGTGATTGCCTAACGTCACATATATTTTTTTTGCCTTTAATGCTTTAAGCATTTTAAACTTTTCAAGGGTATGTTCCGGCATATCATCTATTATATCACCCACTAGCAAAATGTAGTCCGGATTTTGCGCATTGATCACATCTATCATTTTGTGAATATGCCATTTGGGCGTTGATTGGTTGATATGAAAATCAGATGCCACAACCATTTTAAGCGGCTCTTTAATTCGTGCATCTTTTATTTCCATTTCTTTAACTGCAGGGGTTTTGTGCGCCTCACAAACACCGTAAACAGAAAGGATAAAAGCCAAAGCAATCGTGATGACATTAAGCACATTGATACTGTGTGCATTGTCCGGATTAAGTTTTGCATTTTTTGAAATAAAATAAACAATATGCCATAAGATATCTCTGAAAACCAAAAGCATCGTCAAAATCAGTACAAAGCCCATCATAAAATACCCAAGCTTATAAGCCATTTCATAAAACGAATCGTTTAAAAACATCGGACCTTTGCGTAACATTCGAAGCCACATCGGTGAAAACCATGATAAAATAAGCAACAACAAAACAAGAAGTTTTGTATGAAGTGAAAAATTAGCGTAACCAGTTAATGTTTTGTATACAATGGCAATAGACGCTAAAACAAGAATTATTATTCCTGTAAAAAAAATCATCCATATCCTCCTTTGGTGCATAATTAAACGGCTGCCGCCTGTTCTGTTTCTTCCTTAGTTTTCCTTTTGGGTGCACGTTTGGATTGCTTGATCATATCAACACCATTCTCCCCTTCTTTAACCTCAACAATTTTCAAGGTCTTTTTCTTTAAAGACAGGGGCTGTTGCGTGATGGCTTCTTGAGGCACGGTTTCATTTGAAGACTGTGTTGCTTCTTGTGTGTTTACCTCTTGAGAAACTCCATTTTCAGGGGCTCGTTCCTGCTCGCTTCTTGACGGCTGATTTGATACCTTACGTTCGTTGATTTCTGTCACGATTTTACGATAATGCTCTGCATATTGACGAAAAACTTCCATTTCAACATAATTTCCAGACGCATGAGCTTCTTTTGCAAGCTCATTGTAGCGCTTAATTAAATCAAGCGCTGTACCTGAAAATTTCCCGGCTTGGCTAACACTATCAAAGCGGTAATTTAAATTGTACATATTGTTATTATTGCGAAATTTATTATTGTTTTTTTTCATACTTAAACACCTAAAATCAAGCCTTAAGACTTTGAATTAATACTAAAAATGTCATTTACTCGGAAATAAACTGCAGGCAAATAAAAAAAACAACCCGCTCCATTTATGCACTTTATTATATTTATTTTTTTATTAATTGCAAGAGTAAATTTAAGAATGCTCAAATTTTATTTTTTTTAAACCATTATACAGACTGTATCACACCGCCACCTAAAACATAACCTTCATTATTGTACATCACCGCGGATTGACCTAATGCAACAGCTTTTTGCTGCTCATGAAAAACAAGCTTTACTTTGCCATTTTTCATAGGCTCCAGTATTGCTTTAAACGGAACTTGTGATGAGCGAAGTTTTAATAAAACATCTCGTTTTTCTTTAATTTCAGGAACAGACAGCCACCTCACATCACCAATAATTAGTGAAGCTTTATACCCTTCTTCCTTATAACCTAAAACAACCTCATTTTTTTCTTTATTTATCCCAATCACATATAACGGTCTGTCCGCACATACGCCAAGACCTCGTCTTTGTCCTATGGTAAAGTGCCATATACCATTGTGCCTACCTAAAATTTTGCCATTCGAATCAACAAAATTTCCCTCTTTGTCTGGCTCTTGCAAAATGTCATTGATGTCGCCCGAATAAAAATCTTGACTGTCTTTTTTATCACTCACCTCAAGGGCAAATTCTTTAGCAACTTGCCGTACCTGATCTTTTGTATAATTTCCCAGCGGCATCAAAACGCGTGATAATTGCTCTTGGCTTAAACGATACAAAAAATAACTTTGATCTTTTTTTTCATCTTTGGCTTGCCTTAATTGATAACGCTTTAATTCTGCATTATAAGAAAGCCTCACATAATGCCCCGTCGCAAACTTATCAAATTTAATACCATGCGCCTTGGCCCCTCTCGGTAATGCTTCAAACTTAATGGTCGAATTACAAACAACGCATGGATTTGGTGTGTGCCCTGCTAAATATTCTTCTCTAAAATTTTGCAAAACAAGTGTCTGATATTCCTTCACGCAATCAATCACATGGTATTCAATATCAAGTTTCTTACATAAGGCTTTGGCGATTTCAATGTCTTTTTCTTCGTGTGGTGAAAAGCATGCATCCTTTAGATATGTCGTTGAAAGATTCTTGAATTTTTCTTTATTCCATATAGACATTGTCGCACCGATTACTTCATAACCTTCTTTTTTTAGTAAGCATGCTGTTACCGACGAATCCACGCCGCCTGAAAGACCAACCAAAACGCGCATATATTTAAGCCCCTATATTCTTTTTAACCCATGGATATTTTTGCAATGCCTCATTGTTAAGTTCTTTACATTTTGTTTCAATCGTTTTTTCCAGCTTTTCCATAAATGCTTTCTTATCTTCGTGCTCACCTACTTCCATTGCCGGCATAAATTCAATCACTGCTGTACCAGGGTATCTTAAAAACGAGGCTTTTGCCCAAAACAAACCCGTATTGACTGCCACAGGAACAACTTTTAATTTCAAGTTTTCGGCTAAAAACAAAAATCCTGATTTATATCCTTTTGTTGTCCCGGGTTTACAACGCGTGCCTTCTGGAAAGACAACAACTGGCCTTCGTTCAGCTACAATTTTGGCCACACCTTTTAACATATTTTTCATAGATTTCGCACCACCTTTTCGGTCGATAGGCACCATACCATAAAAATATTGCGTCCACCCAAAAAACGGCATATACACTAGCTCTTTTTTTAAAACATATGTACAGGTCGGCACTGGCTGTGTAAAAGCATACGTTTCTAAAGCTGATTCGTGCTTACAAGCGTAAAGGGCCGGTTCTTTTTTAATGTTTTCCAAACCGCGATATTCAAGCCTCAGACCGGCAATATTTTTAATCAACCAAAATACTGTTGGCATCGCAATTTTATCCCATAGATAAATAGTCCCTTTACGTGATATTGGTCCAACAAAAAGCGTTACCGTACAACCAAGCCCCATAACAATAAAAAAGCATATATTTGTTAAAAGAGATCTTATATAAATCATTATTTAAATCCTTTAGATTAAGTTTATAATTAAATTTTTGATGTATGCAAAAATAAATTTATGATATTCCGAAGCGATGAGATAAAAACTTTTAGGTCTTTTCCACCAACGTTTTGACACATTTTTTGAATACACCGGATGCTCCAAAATTTTCACATCAGATGTTAAAGCTTCAAGTTCTAGCATGCTTCGCGGCATATGGTAGTACGATGTCACGAGCCTGATCGATTTCAAATTGTTTCGTCTAATAATTTCGCTGATTTCAACCGCATTTCCAATGGTATTTGTGGCTTCTTTTCCTAAATAGACATGCTCTTTTTCACGATTTATTTTGACCTTATTTTGCATTTCAATTGAAGTAAAATTCACGTGTGGTTCGACTCCTGAAATAAAAAGCATACCTGCTAAACCATTATTGTAAAGTTTCACTGCCTCTGCAATTCTGTTCTTTCCGCCTGTTAAGACCACAATTGCATCCGTTTTCGTTGTTATGTCTATTGGGCGTTTTCTTATGTATTGTTGAAAGATGATAAATCCACCAAGCCAAATCAGAAAAAGACAGTAAAGATAAATTAAAACAATACATTTTTTATGTTGCATATCACATCATCTTTCGTAATGTTTGCTTTACACAAAAAAATGACATTTCCATTGACATCACCGCTGCCCATATAGGTAAACTGACTAATGTGCACCAATGATAACCATTTAGTGAGGCAGCTCCAATGAGTCCTGTTTCCAAACCAGATGACAAGTGAGAAATCATAAAGAGCGCTAGCACACTAAGAATCATTCCGCATGTACTGGATAGGAAAGCAACCTTAAACCCTCTTGTAGCATATTGCTTTGCAATGTATGAATCAGTTGCCCCCATAATATGCAAAATTTCTACTATACTTTGGTGCACTTTTAAACTTGTTTCCACCGCATAAAAGATTGAAAATACAGATGCTGACAGCACTAAAACTAGCACAAAAAGCGATAAAGCCTTAAGAGATGATGCACTTTTAATTAATTTTTTAAGCCATAATGTATGATTATCGATCGAAGCATAAGGTGCAATTTCCTTGAGGTCCTCAGAAACTTTTTGATAGTCAAACTGTTGTCCGTTTTGTAAATTAACGCTCAAAAGTTTTGGAAGCGGTAGCGATTCGATATTCGCATTTGTTCCAAGCCATGGTGCCATTAATTTTTTTATTTGCCTATCAGATATCAGTTTGACTTTCTCGACTCCATCTAGGCCCTCAAAAAACAAAACCACTTTATTAATGCGCATTTGTTCTTCATTTTGATCAAGCAATTCAAGAGATGGCATAATTTGAACAGTTAAACCATCTATAATGCTTTTGTTCCACGAATTTATCATAGATGATATCATAAAATAGGCTGCAAGTGTAATGGTAAACAAGAAGACGGAAACTGTTGTTGAAATTTCCAAAAAGAAATTTGCCTTGTCGTTCTTTAATGGTAACTCCGAACTGGATAATAACTTTACTTTTTTCATATTATATTCTCCTCAGCATCGGAATGATTTTTAAACCTTTATTTTCGAGATGAATCTGCGGATAATTATACTCAGCAATTAAATCTTTACTATGTGTCGCAATGACGACTGTTGTTCCAAGCTTATTTAATTCCACAAAAAGTTTCATCAATTTTGCGGCAATATCGTTGTCAACATTTCCTGTCGGCTCATCTGCAAGTAGAATTTCAGGTCTGTTAATTACAGCCCTTGCAATCGCCACACGCTGTTTTTCACCTCCAGAAAGGGTTGAACATATTTTATCCATGCTCTTATCAAGCTCGACCCAACTCAAAAGTTCTTTAACACGTTTTTTTATTTCTGCTTCACCCATACCGCGAATACGTAATGGTACAGCAACATTATCATAAGCAGAAAGGTGTTCCAATAATCTAAAATCTTGAAACACAACCCCTATACGCCGCCTCAAGCCTGCCATGACATCACGATTTGCATATCCGACATTTGTTCCAAATACAGTCACTGTTCCCCTGCTCGGCTTCAGAGCTAAGTACATCATGGATAAAAGCGATGTTTTACCTGCACCTGATTTTCCTGTTAAAAAATGAAACGATCCTTTTTCCAAATTAAGCTTTATATCACTTAAAACTTCAGGATCTTTTCCATAACGGATACATACATTTTGTATATCGACAATCGGCTCGGTTAAGATGTTTTTTCGTGTTTCCATAAAACCTCCGTTTTTTTCTTATGTATGGAGCATATATCAATTATGTATTTAATAAAATACTTTTTTTCTTTGATTCTATTTTTTTTTGAATTTAGTATGCTTTTTATTGGTAGAAAAGAAAAAAAAGAGCTTAAAAAATGTTAATAAAATGTCCTAAATGCCAAATTATATATGAGATAGATGATTCACGGGTGTCTCCGAATGGTCTCAAAATGCATTGTAATAAATGTGGCGAAATTTTCAAAGCTTATCCAGAAGATGCTGTTGATGATGAAAAAACAGCGGCTGAAAAAAAGCTTAACATTTTAAATATGTTTAAGCGCTTTGCCGGAGAGCAGGAAGACCTATTTAGGCCTTCTTTACATCAAAACATTCCAGTTCAGCCTTCAAAAGTAAGAATTGTTCACCTCACGCATTATAAAAACAATATCAATTGTTTTTTGATTCTTATAATTCTTTTTATTATCACTGCACTTCTATATTTTTTGCGCTATGATGTCGTACGTTTTGTTCCTAATACTGAAAAGCTCTACCAAAAATTAGGTATTGAAAGCGTTCAAAAAGGTTTTAACTTACAATTTATGAACATTAACACGCAGGAAATAGTTGTCAATAACGTTTCTAAAATTAAAATAACTGGCATCATTAATAATTTAACTCCTTATCAAATGACTGTTTTACCTATTAAAGTTATTGTTTATAATCAAAATGGTGAAAAACTATTAGATACCACCCATTATCTACCTCAAACACGTACACGACCGAATTACAAATTACCGTTTGAGATTATTGTCACAAATCCAACACCAAATAAGAAAAATATTCATATTACTTTTGCGAATAATCTATAAAGGAGAATAAAATGTTACGCGAAGATATTCAAAATGCATTGAAAGAAGCGATGAAAGCTCAGAATATGCCTGAAGTTAATGCCATTCGCATGATTATTGCAGGCCAAAAAGAAAAAGATGTTGATGCTAGAGGCAGAGGCAAAGAAAAAGCAGATGATGCTGAGCTGCTTTCTATGATGCAAACTATGATCAAACAGCGCCGCGAATCAATTGATATGTTTATCAAAGGTTCAAGGCCAGAACTTGCCGAAAAGGAAGAAAATGAGATTAAAATTATTGAACGCTTCTTACCTAAACAACTCTCAGAAACAGAAACTCACGAGGCTATCAAAGCCGTCATTGCATCAGTCGGCGCATCATCCATAAAGGATATGGGAAAAGTAATGGGAGCTCTTCGCTCACAATATGCCGGACAAATGGATTTTGGTGCAGTTTCCTCTGTGATTAAATCTTTGCTTTCATAAAAGGTCTACGATGGAAGGTGATTTACAAAAATTTTTAGATGAACTTCGGAGCCGAATATCTGTCGCGGATGTCGTTGCAGAAAAGGTGAAGCTTGTTAGAAAGGGGCGCGAATATATCGGCCTTTGTCCTTTCCATAATGAAAAAAACCCTTCCTTTACCGTCAATGAAGCCAAAGGGTTTTACCATTGTTTCGGTTGCGGTGCTCATGGTGATATTGTTCGTTTTGAAATGGAGGCAAACGGTTTGCCTTTTATGGAAGCTGTCGAAAAATTAGCGCACAAAACAGGACTAACAGTACCGAAATTTTCCAAAGAAAATTCCCTTGAACACCAAAAAAAACAATCTTTATATGAAATCATGGAGCTTGCTGTTTCTTTCTATGAAAAAGAACTTCGAATGCCGAGTGGCTCACAAGGATTGGAATATTTTTATCATCGCGGTTTAACTGATGATCTCATTAAAAAATTTCGTTTAGGTTATGCTCCGGCAAACAATAATTTAAAGTCATATCTTAAATCCAAAGCTGTTAATGAGTTTGACATGGCAGAACTTGGCCTCATCGTAACGCCGCAAGATAAAAACAAAACCTCACATGATTTTTTCAGGAATCGCGTGATGATTCCGATTTTTGACAAACAGAATCGTCCGATTGCGTTCGGGGGACGAATTTTAGATGACAGCCAACCTAAATATCTCAATTCACCCGAAACAACACTTTTTAATAAGCGCAAAATGCTTTATAATTTCAATTTTGCACGAGATAAATCCTATGAGGCAAAACGCCTTATCATTTGTGAGGGGTATATGGATGTTATTGCACTTGATAAATTCGGTTTTTCTTATGCTGCGGCTCCAATGGGCACAGCTTTAACTGAAGATCAAATCAAGGAAGCATGGAGAGTCGTGAATGAGCCTGTTTTATGTTTTGATGGTGATGGTGCTGGTATTAAAGCAGCTCTTCGCTCTATCGACAGAGCTCTGCCTATCTTAAAACCAGGTTATTCACTTCAATTTATGTTTTTACCGGATAAGCTCGACCCTGATGAATTTTTACGCGCCAAAGGTCCTGATGAATTTGAAAAACTCTTTTCTCAAACTGTACCTCTTATAGATTTACTTTGGGAAAGGAACACAAAGAACCAACTCTCCGATACGCCTGAACGTAAAGCAATGATTGAAAAAAACATAAAAGAAGAAGTTTTAAAAATTTTGGACAAAGATGTTAGACTTTACTACGCACAGGAAATGAAAAAGCGTATTTTTGAAACTTACGGAGCCGGCACATTAAAATCCGCACAAAATAAAACTTATCAACAAACACGCAAAATAGTACGCACCAAACAACCACTTAATGATATCGATCTACGTTTTATTTTAGCCTCATTACTTGTCTATCCTGAGCTTACCGAAAAATTAGAAGAACGATTAATGCTGTTCGACCTTTCAAAATTTAAACTCGCTCCTCTTTTAAGAGAACTCATAGAAACTTCACATAACAGTCAGGATGTTGAAGCAATCCATGCTCATCTTTTATCTAAAGGTTTTGAAAAAAATATCAAAGATTTATACGAAATCAACATGATAAAGTCCCAGAAAATTGACATCTTCCACATTCAAAAACAAATCGAAAACCTTTTGACAGGTATTCAAATTAAACAACTGAAACGTGATATGAATGAGGCGAAATTAAGACTGACAAAAGCAGGTGCAACAGAAGCCGATTATACGCAATATTTAAGCATTCAAAACGAATTAAATGCTCTCATTTCTGAAACAAACGAGATATAATTAATACATTTCATTTAATCTTCTCTGATGATAAAATAACTCTTGACCTAGTTTTTTTGTATGCTATTTTGAGGTGTTTTTAAAACATCAATATTTTGGAGAATCGTTTTGTTTACAAACAAAAAAGTCGTCATTTGGGATTTAGATAATACGCTTTATCGTATCACACCAGAGATTGCCGACATGCTCGATGAGACTATGGCTATTGCTTTGGTTGAAGATTTACATGTTGATTTGAGCTTGTCTGAATGTAAGGCTTTGGTTAAACAGTCTTATAAAGACCATCGTGATGGTGGCGAATACTTTTATAAAAATTATGCTATTTCTCCGAAAGATTTATCCTTTTATTATAACAAACGCAACCCTGTTCATTTAATAGAGCCCTATAAAAATTTAGCCTTTATGCTCAAACAAATTCCTCTCGAGCAGTATGTTTTTACAGCAAGTAATCGCCACGCTTCTGCAAAAATTTTAAAGCAAATCGGTTTGTACGAAATGTTTGCTGGTCGTTTCTACAGTGTAGAAGATTTCGGTGTTTACAAAAAAAATGAAAATGCTGATGTCTATCGTCAATATTGCAGTAAAATCGGTTATGCCCCTAATGAATGCATTTTTGTTGATGATAGTTATTCAAACTTAGAGTTTGCAAAACAAGCTGGTATGACGACTGTTCGTATCTATTATCAAAATAATTCAGCTTCAGATAAAGAATACATTGATATGGCTTTTAAGGGCATTGAACAATGTATTGAAGCTCTTATTGATAAGACAAAGTAAAAGGCCGTTTAAGACAAACCTTCGTCATTTGTTTTACATAGGCTTTGCTCAAAGTCATATTGTTCAATACGATCCAATTTTTTTTGTTCTTTGTTAATTTCATCGTTGAGTTCTTCAAGTAATGGATTTATTGCATCGAGGTATTTCTTTTTTAAGCTTTCCTGTACAACCTCTATTTGAAGATCATCTTTAGGACGGCTTGCAATTGAATATTTTTTAACTGCAGAAATAAAACGGTCCTTGATAAACGGCAAATAATACTCAACTGCTTCAACGTTAATTTGTTCGTGTGTTTGTTCATGTCTCAGTGTAACTTTGTGCCAACAGCTACCTTTTTTAATGTGTCTTGCAATATAAATTTTTGGTTCCAGTAAGGTCAAAGTCAAATCAACATCCACAGGAAAAAAGCAGGTCACACCATCATTAAATGTCTTTTTACCTAAATTAAAACTTAAACTCGTTTCCATTTTATATGGGGTCAAACCGTTAATATCATACCCTTTTAATGGCTCAGAATGTGTGTCTTTTCGATGTAATCTTTCGAGTGTCTTTGATACTTTTGAATAATCATATTCTAACGCTTCAAAACGAGCTTTGATTGTTACTTTTGGCTTTGGCACAAAAGTTTGACAACGCAAATCACGACTCTCATCAGCTTTTGCATTCGAAAAAGATGCAAAACTTAAAAAAATTAATATATAAAAAACGTTTTTCATGTTATAATGTGATTATTGATTTGTTTTGATAGTGTGAGTATAGATGAAATATTTTATTTTTGCAATTGTTTTTCTTTTTTCGATCACAGATCTTCAAGCTCAGGACTTTTTTATTCCTGATGGTGCTTTTTTACCTGCAACAGAAAAACTTAAACCGCTTAAAATCAACTCTGATAGCAAGGTCTTACCCTACCAACAGGGTCGCTATAAACTGATTGACGGACGGGTCTTCGCAATTGAAGATGAGCCAGACGACCCTCAACAAATATATGTTCCAACTGACGAATATATCCTTTCAGAACAACCATCTTCATTACCTGATAAGATAAATGATCAACAACTTTCAAACACTCAGCCTCTTAATACAGAAAATATAGAGATTTCTAAGGTCTTGGTTTCTCCTCCTTTTGTAGACCCCGTTGATAAGAACCTTCCAGCTTATAAAAATAGATATGCACTTTACCTAGCTGATTTGGAGAAGTTTCAAAAAACAGGAACAATGCCTGAAAATCCGGATCTGAAAGCTACACTTAAAAAACTTGCTACGCCTCGTGAAATTATCTTGTTTGAAGGTGAAGTGGACTAGCTTTATTACATAGAAAAATTTTCACCAAGGTAGACTTTACGCACTTCTTTGCTTTTTACAATTTCTTGTGGTGTTCCTTCCATGAGCACGGATCCTCCGTGTAAAATGTATGCTCTATCGATAATATCAAGTGTTTCACGTACATTATGATCTGTAATCAGAACACCGAGTCCTCTGTTTTTGAGTTGTGAAACAAGAGATCTGATTTCTCCCACAGCAATAGGGTCTATACCTGCCAGCGGTTCATCAAGTAAAATAAAATCCGGATTGCTCGCAAGTGCACGTGCAATTTCAAGCCTGCGCCTCTCACCGCCAGATAATGCAACGGCAGGTGATTTTCTTAAATGAGCAATGGAAAACTCTGAAAGCAATTCTTCAAGTTTTGCTTCACGCTTACTCTCGTCCTCTTCAACGATCTCAAGTACAGCTTTGATATTATCTTCAACCGAAAGAGACCGGAAAATAGATGCCTCTTGTGGTAAATAACCAATACCCATCCGTGCTCTTTTATACATCGGCATATTTGTGATGTCTTCACCATTGATGTGCACGTCACCATAATCAGGTGTGATTAATCCTATAACACAGTAAAAACAAGTTGTTTTCCCAGCACCATTTGGCCCAAGTAACCCAACGGCTTCTCCTCTTTTTACATGAAGTGATACATTTTTTAAAACAGATCGATTTTTATATTTCTTACCAATATTGAAAATTTCCAACATAGAATCTGAAGCGCTTGTTTTTTTCATCATTTTTTCCTTTTAATACTCGTTCCTCTTATCACACCAGAAACTCGTTTTTTGTTTGAGAACATTTTGCTGATTGTTGTTTCTAAATTACTCACGGCTTTATCACCATATACCATATTTCCGTCTTTTTCAATTGAAACGTTACCTTCAAGCTCAACTTCATTTAATTGAGGTAAATATAGTCCATAATCACCTGAAGCAACTCCGTCCCGAGTTTCAATTCTTACATTATCGAAAGCTTCAATTTCTTTGATTTGCATGTTTTTTTCGTTTTGTAAATACAAAATAACTCTGTTGGCGGATAATATACTATCCGGTCTTTGAAGTTTTACATTTCCTTTAGCTTCTATTCTATTTAGCAGTTTTTCATATTTAACCAGTGTTTGGGCTGTTAAAATATTTTCTTCATACAAAACTTTGATATTCCTTTTTAAATAAAGAATCTCCTTTTCTTTATCATAGGCAAAGCCGTCTGACCATAACTTTCCCCATGAACCATAAGCATAAACCTTCTTGTTTCCATATCCATAGGATTTTTGAAAATCATAAGTTCCCTCTTCAGTTTCAATGATTGTTTTACCATCATAAACAGCTTTTATATTTTTTTCTAAGGTCACCATATTTTGAGGTTGATCAAAAAAGCCAATATTAGATGAAATATCTATAAAAACACCTTCCTTATTCACGGGAATTTTGCCTTTTGGATTTATAATTTTAATCGTCTTAGAATCGCCTTCAACCTCATTCATTGAATCGGCTGTTAACACGCTAATTTTGCCATTTTTCTCGGTGATTGAAAATGTTGCTTCCTCCGCATGTAACTTCTTAAGTTCACTTTTTTTCAGCAACATCATATCATATTCAGAAATGATATTATTCTTTTTAATATTCGGTAAAACTAAAATAAGAGCAATTAAAACAGATGCAATCGATGGCATTAAGAGCTTTGCTAGCAGCAATGTGCTCGAATTTTTTGCAACTCTTTTATGCTTTGACGTATCACTTGCATAAATGCCATCAAAAAAAGCATCTATTTTATTTAAATCAACCAATTAATTGACCCCAGCTCTTAAGCAATCATGAATATGGATAACACCAACCGGTTTTCCTTCCTCAACAACAAATAAGTTTGTAATCCCACGTCCTGTATTATTCATCACATAAACAGCTTCGCTTGCAAGCACATCAGGACGAATGGTTTTTGGATTCTTTGTCATTACTTTTGAGACTTTTTCTTCAATTAAATTCGGTGACATCCAACGCCGCAAATCACCGTCTGTGATTATACCCGTTAATTCGCCATCTTTATTTACGACCCCGACGCAACCGAGCATTTTAGCACTCATAGTTAAAAGAGCTTCTTGCATAACAGCATCTTCTGAAATTATCGGCATTTCATCACCTGTATGCATCAAATCTGAAACTTTACACAAAATAGCTCCCAATTTTCCCCCTGGATGCCTTTGTTTATAATCTGTTTCTGAGAACCCCTTGCGCTCCATCAAGCCGATTGCTAACACATCTCCTAGAACAAGGGTCGCCGTTGTTGAAGAGGTCGGTGCTAATCCCAAAGGACAAGCCTCTCCATCATTCGGGAGTTTTAGCAAATAATCCCCAGCCTTACCAAGTGTGCTTTCAGGATTTTTTGTCATGGCGATCAGTGGGATGTTATATCTTTTGCAGTACATCAAAATATCTGATAGTTCACGTGATTCACCGCCATTAGAAATCGCTAACACAACATCGTCTGGAGTCAGCATACCTAAATCACCGTGACTTGCTTCTCCGGGATGTACAAAGAAAGAGGGAGTGCCTGTTGAGGCAAGAGTCGCGGCAATTTTACGCCCTATGTGTCCTGATTTTCCCATACCTGTCACAATCACGCGTCCCTTACTCTTCAAGATAAGATCTAAAACTTTGCTTAAGTTTTCATCTAATTCACCCTTCATCATTTCTAAGGCTTCAACCTCACGATCTATTGCTTTTTTAGCCATGAGAATATCTTTATTTTCAGACATTTTAATTAATCTCCATAGTTCTTATTAAATGTGTGTTGATTATACCGTACTTCATTTTAAGAGCAAGCTTTTTTTACTTCTTTTCCCTCCTAACAAAATAATACAAAATATTTTTCATTGCTTATGCTTTTTCTCTTATAGGAAAAGCAGCTTTAATGCTGCTTTTCTTCCCATTTTCCAGTTTCATTTTGTTGCCAATAATGACATTCTGTATTATCTTTTCTGTAAGCCCTCCAAGCTAAACGTGCTTTTGTTAACTCTTCATTATCGTATCCGTTAAAAATATAAAAAATACGTTCAAAAGCAACAGTTTTATTCTTATCGATCCCTGCGCCGTCCACTAAAAAAAGGAACGTCGCAGTATTTGGATTTTCGTCATCAGCCGATAAAAAAATCGGTTGCAAATCAGCAAAACCCTCTTTTTTTGTTCCATGTGGTAAGAAACTCTCTTCGCTAAAAGTCCAAAGTGCCGCATTTAGAAAATCAACACGTAATTCGTTTCCGACTTTAATTTTAACCTTTTTCCCCGTTTCATATGCTTTCATTACAAGCTTTGGCAAGGCTTCTTCTAAAGTATTTTTTTGCAAATGATAAAAATCAATACGTTCCATCTTTATTTCTCAGCTCTTGGCATTAATTCCACAAAATAGGCCTCTCCGTTTTTATCTTTCATATTAAAATGCAAGGGTTTTTGTGTTGATATACTTTCCTTAATATACAAATTAAGTTCATTTGTTTTAAATGAAGAATCTCCGTTTAAGGAAACAATTTCATCACCTGCCTTGACTCCTTTATAGGCTGCTTCACTTTCTTTTTCGATATTTAAAATTTTTTTACCATAAAGCATCAAACCAATTTCTTTATATTGCACTCCATCTGTTCGTGCTTCTGTTTGAATAATTTTCTTTTTCTTATGGCTTTGTTTTAATGGTGTCAAAGTCATGACCTTTTTGATTAAAACCTTATCACGCACCAAATGAACAATAATAGTTGTTCCTGGATCGCGCCACGAAATATCTCTTTCAAAAGCCTTTTGAGAAGTTATATTTTTTCCATCATATTCCAGAAAAACATCCCCAACCATCACATCATTTTTTCTAGCTTGTTCTGTATCTTTAATTCCCGTTACGATCAATGCTGGAAGATCTTTGTAATTTATTTCCTTCAGACTCACACCGATTGTACTTCGCACAACCTTTCCTCGTTCTTTTAGATCTTGATAAATCCGTTTTAAATGATTTGAAGGTATCGCAAAACCAATTCCTAAGCTATTCATTTGTTTTGAGTAAATAATCGTGCTCAAACCAATCACTTCACCATTTAAATTGAACAGTGCTCCCCCTGAGTTTCCAGGATTCATCGGTGCATCAGTTTGAATATAATCATCAAATTCTGTTTCTTTAATATCTCTTGAAAGTGCCGATACAATCCCCGATGTCACACTATGAGAGAGACCAAACGGATTGCCAATCGTAAACACAAAATCTCCTGTTTCAAGCATATCTGAATCACCTAACGAAGCCGGAATTAAATCTTCTTTGGGGTTAATTTTAATTAATGCAACATCTGAAACGTCATCTATTCCTTTTAATTGAGCTCGATACAATTTACCCTCTAAGGTTGTAACCCTTATTTCTTTAGCGTTTTCAACGACGTGCCTATTTGTTAAAATATATCCGCCCCTATCCGTGATAATCCCAGCCCCTAAATAAATTGGGTCTTGTGTTTCGAATGCTAACCTTTTTTCAATGTTTAGCGCATCTTCTGTTGTTTTAGTTTCTATAGTAATGCTAACAACTGTCGGCATGACTTTTTTAACAACTGGAGATAACGTTTCCCTAGCTTCTGCATGAAAAGAAAAAATTAAACATATAAAAAAAACTTTGATAAGCATTAGACGACCTTATTTAAGTTTTGTTTTGAAATATTTGAAGAAATCGGAATCTGGTGATAATACCAATGCATTTCCGGTTTTATTCATAGATGTCCGATAAGCTTCTAGCGAACGATAAAAGGCGTAAAACTCTGCATCCACAGACGCGGCTTCATTCCATATTGAAGTCGCCTCTCTGTCCCCATCACCCTTAATTATTTGAGCCTGTTTTTCGGCTTCTGCCACAATAATCGTACTTTCTTTATCAGCCGTCGCCCTAATTTGCTGTGCAGCCTGCTGGCCTTGTGCCCTAGCCTCTTTGGCATCTCTTTCACGCTCGGCCTTCATACGATCATTGATAGCTTGTAACACCTCAATCGGCAAATCTGCTCTTCTGATACGCACTTCAGCAACTTTTACACCAATCTGTGCTGCATCATTCTTCACTGCGATTGAAATATCCGTCATGATCTGTGAACGTTTTTCTGACAAAAGCTCCTGTAAGGTAATACGTCCCAACACGTTACGAACTGATGAGTTTACAATCTCCTCTAATTTGCTTTGAGCTTGAACTTCTGTGCGAACTGTCTGGTAAAATCTTAATGGATCCACTATTTTGTAACGTGTAAAACTATCAACGTCCAAGCGTTTTTTATCACCCAAAACAATTTCCTGAGCAGGTGGATCTAAATTAAGAAGCCTTGTGTCGTAATAAACCACATTTTGAATGAATGGTATTTTGAACTTCAATCCAGGCTCTTTTATGACACGAATAGGTTCACCAAATTGTAACACAATGGCCTGTTCGATCTGTGTGACGATATAAACTGATTGAGCCAGTAAAACCACAACTAAAATAAAAAGAACTGACGTTATATATTTAATTTGATGTTTTATCATCTGTTTTCTCCTGATTTTATTGGCAGTATTGGTAACACATTGGATCCTCTGGCGGAAGGATCTATGAGGGTTGTATCCGATTTTGCTAGAACATCTTCAATTGTTTCTATATAAAGCCTCGTTGCTGTTACTGTTTTACCCTGCTTATATGCGTTATAAACAGACTTAAACCTTTCGGCATCACCTTTTGCTTTGTTAATCACGGCCTCTTTATATGCCTCTGCCTCTTGTAGACGCTTTACGGCCTCACCTTTTGCTTTTGGTAAAACTTCATTTCTATAGGCTTCTGCTTCATTTTTAAAACGTTCTTGATCTGCTTTAGCACGTTGCACTTCATTAAAAGCATCTACAACTTGTTTCGGCGGATCAGCTTTTTGTAGCTTAACACGCACGATCAAGATACCTGCACCAAAATCATCCATCAATTTTTGCAATTCTGCCTTCGTTTCCTCTTCAACTTTGCCACGATCACCTGTAATAATTGGTTGCATTTGGCTTTGTCCTACAATTTCACGTAAGACAGATTGCGCTGCAACTCTGACTGTCACATCAGGACTCCTTACATTAAATAAATAATCTTTGGCGTCTTTAATTTTCCACACAACTGTCAAATTAATGTCTACGATATTTTCATCTCCGGTTAACATGTGGCTCTCGGTAAATGAATTCAGAGCAACACTTGAACGGTTGTTCGCCACATACCTGCTTTGAGAAATATTTTCTGTCACCCCTAAATTGATACTCCGTTCTTGTGTCACATTCACCTTAACAACACTTTCAATCGGATAAGGCAAATGATAATGCAGACCCGAATCTGTTGTATCAACGTACTTTCCAAACCGTAACACCACACCTTGTTCGCTGGGCTGTACTTGATAAAAGCCAGAGACCATCCATAAAATCAAAATTGCGGCTATTCCTAATTTAATCTGCATCTTGAAATCATTTTTTGTGCCATTCATCTTTGCTACCTTGAATGGCGATACAATTTTTATTTTGTTTGCCATGGTAGCGTTTGAGCTTAAGTCCTCTGGTAGATCTTCTTCCCACGGATTATTCTTTTGAGCCATATTCATATCCTTTAAAAGTGAGTAACTTCTGAGTTTAAATAATCCAATTATCCCCTAAAGACAACTTTTGATATTTTGATATCCACATGTGCAAAAATTTTATCGATTTTAATAATTTTTATTGAAATTTTTATTGACATTAAATTTTAAGAATTGTATTCTTATATCTAGAGAAGGTGAATCATCTTTTTTAGTTTGGTATATTTTTTTGCACATTGAAACCTGAAAGCCCACCGGATCAGAAGAGTGCGAAATGATTTTATCGGCTGATATATTTCGCTCTGTGCATGTAGGATGGTTTGTTACTTTCCTGTTCGCTTTTGTTTTGAGAGCGGTCTTTATGGTAATTAATTTTATAAGGATGACAAATATGAAGAAAAAACTTTCGAATTTAAAAATTGGTGTTGCTTTGCTCGTTTTGGTCGCTGTGTGTGCCAAAGTTGTAAAAGCTAAATGGTTTGATGTTCAATCTAAATTGAGTGTCTTTACAACAAACGACTCTAACAATAATTCAGATTATTAGAAAGGCTTAAACATGCGAACCAAGGAAAACGGTCGTTCAATGATTGAGATGCTCGGTGTTCTTGCAATTATCGGCGTCTTGACGTTGGCTTCGTTTGTCGGTTATCAAAAGGCAATTGCAAAATCTCGCGTCAACAAAACGGTCGAGTTTGTTGCTATGGCTTTACAGAACTATGCTGATTTGACTTTGAAAAACACTGAAGGATTGAATATAACCGGTACTGATGCCGTGGAAAATGCTTCTTCTATGGGGCTGGTTGACGGTTGTGTCAAACTTGAGAGCGAAGCTGATACAGGTTATCAGGTTTGTGAAGTACCCTTGGGTGAGCTATACATCAAATTTGAAGAAAAAACCGACATGCACAGCTATATGATGTCTTTGATGATGATTGATCAAAATGAAGATATTTGTACGGCGTTTTTGGCACAGGGTTGGGGACAGATTATCCCGAAAGAATGGTGGCCGAATGCAATGATATGGCTTAAGTCGGATGTCGGTGAAACAGTTATATATCCTCAAGGCGGATCAAACGTTACTATGGGGATGATTGGTTCGGCTTGTGTAAATTTATGTCCCAAAGGAAATGTACATTGCATGGTTGTATTTGATATTGCATCATAAAGGAACATAATCAATGAAGAATAAATATTATAACTATGATCAAAGAGGGCGTTCAATGGTTGAGATGTTGGGCGTTTTGGCGATTATTGGTGTTTTATCTGCTGGTGCGTTAGCTGGTTACTCACAGGCCATGAAAAAGCACAAGTTTAATGAAACAACTTCGCAAATTATTCAAATTATGAGCAATCTACGTACCAAATTTGCTCACAAGTCACGTGCAACTCAACTTACTTTAGCGCAAGCGATTGAACTTGGTATTTTTCCCGAAAACATGGTTAAAAATGCGACAGAAGTTTCGAACAAGTATAATGGTACTGTCAATCTTGAAACAGTGACTGTCGATGGGCGGAAAGTTTATAAACTCAGTTTTGAGGGGCTTCCTGATGATATTGCCGCACAACTTTCTTCTGCCGATTGGGGTAATGACGGTATTGTAAAGTTGCAAATCAATGAGACGGAATAATATATTTTATCTTTAATAGATAGGTTTATCCCGAGAATGTTTCATTCTCGGGTTGTTGTTTGTGTCACATTGTTGTTTAATAAGGAAAGAATATGCGAAAAAAAAAACCTCTGATTACTCTTATTGTTCCGGTTTTCAACAATAAAAATTTTCTTTGCCAGTGCATTAAGAGCATTTTATCTCAATCATATCAAAATTTTGAGTTAATTGTTATTGATGACGGCTCAAAAGATTCAAGCCTTTCTATTGTACAAAAGTTTGCCAAAGAAGATCAACGCATTCGCATCATTGCCCAAAAGCACCAAGGTGTGTCTGCCGCGCGCAATGCCGCACTTGAAATAGCCAAAGGTGCATATATTATGTTTGTTGATGCAGATGATTATATTGAGCCAGGTACATTAAAATCAGCCATATATGCACTTGAAAAATCTAAAGTTGATTGTCTTATTTTTAATTATAAATCTCTTCAAGATGATGGTTGTAAGCTTATTGATCTCCAACCTGTTTTTCGAAAAAAGAACATACAAAATCTTAAGGCATTATCTTTTATTAATTTAACTCAAATCACTGTATGGGGTAAACTATTTAAAAACAATGCAAAATTACCACGTTTTTGCGAACATCTCAAAAAACTTGAAGATTGCGCTTTTTTGATCGAATATTACTTACAGGAGCCCAAAATTGCTGTTTTAGACAAACCGTATTATATTTACAGGCAACATTCAAATGCAGCGACAAAAAGTTCAGAACTTGCACTTTCAGGAGCCATTTTCGAATCGGCCAAATATGCTTTAAGCTTGGCAAAAGATGCCGAAACAAAAGCTTTGATTGCTGATCGCTTTAGCTTGTCTGTTTTACGTGAAATTAATCGCTTTTTTAAGAATCAAGCTTGGCCCAAAGAATACAAAGAAAGTGTTTATCGATTTTTAATTAACTCATTTTGCATAAAATTTTTAAATATGCCCTCTTATTGCAGACTTTGTAATGATTATTTAAAGCAAATATCCCTTTCCCTACAAAAAAAGTAGGAGCAAATTTTTGACTATCGTTTGTAAGGACAAACGCTTGTCTTCAAAGTTTTTTAAAAAAACTTTCCACACGGCATTAACACCTTTCAAAAGCTTTTTAATTCGGCACTTTTTACATTTTAAAAATGATGTTGATCTTGTCTACGCATGGTATGACAAAAACGACATTAAATGGTGACAGAAAAAATATTCAAAAACTATTTCCGAACAAATCTAGCTTTGAAAAATAACTCAACTTGTCATAAAATCCTATTGACTTATCTTTTTAAATGGATAGATAAGAAAGTATAGTTACTAAATCTAGGAAAAGCCTATGTCAAATATCAATCAAATTGCTGAAAAATATTTTACACCTGAACACATCGAAAACATCCAAAATTTTGACGGGCGCGTCATTGTTACGCTTATTGACACCCCTGAAAATATGGAAAAGGCTGAAGCACTTAAAAAAGAGCTTTCTTTGCTTGAAGGCATTTCAAAAGTAACGATTATTTTTACCCGCAAAAAAGCAACCCCTGTTATGCCCGGACTTGAAAAATGGTCTCTTCCGAACATCAAGCATATCATTGGCGTGGCCTCCGGCAAAGGCGGTGTCGGTAAATCAACCACGGCCGTCAATCTTGCGCTTGCCTTGGCTAATTTAGGCAAAAAAGTTGCTCTTTTTGATGCGGATATTTATGGTCCATCTTTGCCCACCATGCTTTCGTTTGAAAACACACCGCCCGTTTCGTATGACGGCAAAACATTTGAACCTTTTGAAAATTTTGGTATTAAAGCAATGTCCATCGGCTCACTGATTGACCGTGATACGCCACTCATTTGGCGCGGTTCAAAAGCTTGCGGTGCTATTGAACAAATGCTGAAAGAGACAAATTGGGGTTATATTGACGTTATGGTGATAGATATGCCGCCCGGTACAGGTGACATTCAGCTCACTCTTTCGCAGCGCATTAACTTTGCCGGTATTGTCGTTGTTTCCACTCCGCAAGATATCGCATTGATTGATGCCGTTAAAGGTGTCAATATGTTTGAAAAAATTGATATCAAAATCTTAGGGCTGGTACAAAATATGGCCTATTATATCTGCCCTGATTGTGGTAAAAAGGCTTATATTTTCGGTGAAAACGGTACAAAAGAAACAGCAGAACGTTTGGGTGAAAAATTTTTGGGCGAAATCCCACTTGATATCAACATTCGTCAAAATGCCGATGCCGGTACTCCGATTGTTGCTGCGGCACCGGATAGCCCGTATGCAAAGGCTTACGAAGAAATTGCTCAAAAAATTATCAACGCACTCTAAAAAAGTCCCTCTTTCGAGAAGCTTTTTTATTTTAAGCTGATTTGCTCTTTTTCTTTTTAATGAGCATCGGTTTTGAGCCGTCATTGACCACCTTTTCGTTCACAATAACTTCGCTTACATCTTTCATATCCGGAATTTCATACATCAAATCAAGCAATATTCCTTCCATAATAGCTCGCAACCCACGCGCTCCAGTTTTCTTTTCTATTGCTTTTTTCGCAATCGCATGTAACGCATCTTCTGTGACTGTCAGTTTCACATTTTCCATATCAAACAAGGTTGTATATTGCTTCATCAATGCGTTTTTAGGCTCTGTCATCACTTTAATCAAAGCGTCTTCATTCAAATCATTCAAGGTTGCAATAATGGGTAATCTTCCAATGAGTTCAGGAATAAGGCCAAATTTAAGCAAATCTTCAGATTGCACATCTTTTAATGTCTCACCGATACCGGCATCTTTTTTAGAGGCAACCTTTGCCCCAAAGCCGATAGATGTGTCTTTGCCACGTTTTTCAATAATTTTTTCAAGCCCGGCAAAAGCCCCGCCGCAAATAAATAAAATATTTGTTGTATCCACATGCAAAAACTCTTGTTGCGGGTGTTTGCGCCCACCTTGTGGCGGCACATTTGCAACCGTTCCTTCAATAATTTTCAAAAGAGCTTGTTGCACTCCTTCGCCTGAAACATCGCGTGTGATGGAAGGACCATCTGTTTTGCGTGTAATTTTATCAATTTCATCAATATAAACAATACCGCGCTCGGCTTTCTCGATATCATAATCTGCCGCCTGAACAAGCTTTAAGATAATGTTTTCAACGTCCTCACCGACATAACCTGCTTCTGTTAAAGTGGTCGCGTCAGAGATAGCAAATGGCACATCCAAAACGCGTGCTAAAGTCTGCGCAAGTAATGTTTTACCCGAACCTGTTGAACCAATTAATACAACGTTTGATTTTGAAACCTCAACATCTTTGTGCTCGCTTTGACAATTTAAACGCTTATAGTGATTATAAACGGCAACAGACAAAACTTTTTTTGCTTCTTCCTGACCAATTACATACTGATCTAAGAAACTTTTAATTTTTGACGGTGTCGGAAGTTCCCCCTCAAACAATGGTTTGTTTGATTTTTCCTGATGCAGTTCATCTGACACAATATTGATACAAACATCAATACATTCATCACAAATATAAACGCCTCGACCGGCTATTAACTTCTTTACTTCATTTTGACTTTTACCGCAAAACGAACAATGCAATTCCTTATCGTCGCTCATATCCACTCCTTATTTAATTTCCAAGCGATTTTTTACAATTTCATCAATCAAGCCAAATTTTTTAGCTTCAACAGGTGTCATAAAATTATCTCTGTCCATTGCTTTTTCAATGGCCGAGAGTTTTTGACCTGTATTTAAGGCATAAATTTCATTCAAGCGTTTTCTCATATCTAAAATAAGCTTTGCCTGAATTTCAATATCTGTAGCCTGTCCCTTAGCTCCACCTGAGGGTTGATGAATCATAATCTGCGAATTTGGAAGTGAAAAACGTTTTCCTTTTGCTCCGCCTGCAAGCAAAAATGAGCCCATAGAGCAAGCCTGCCCGATACAAAGTGTTGCGACATCACATGAAATATATTGCATCGTGTCATACATTGCCATTCCGGATGTAATGACTCCACCTGGTGAATTAATGTAAAGAAATATATCTTTCTTGGGATCTTCTGATTCCAAAAATAACAGTTGAGCGCAAACAAGAGATGAAACTTCATCATTAATTTCGCCTGTTAAAAAGATGATTCGTTCTTTTAAAAGCCTTGAAAAAATATCAAAAGATCTTTCACCACGTGGTGTCTGTTCAACAACCATCGGCACAAGCGTGTTGTCAAAAATTTCTATTGCACTTTTGTTCATTTGTTGTATCCTTAAAGCCATGTTACAATTTTTTAACGAATATATGATATATTTAGTACATAAAAGTTAAATAAAAATAAAACCATTTAAGATTTTTATTTTGGGGAATTGTTTGATGTTTGATGTAAAAAAACAAGAAAAACTGCATTTAACAGATCTGACCTTATATAACAATAAACGTAAACTTGACGAGCTTCAAGATTTTGATCCTTTTCAGATAATTATTTTAAACGGTCTTCAAGTTCTTTCCTTGCCTCGTTTTGAACCTTATTATAAAGTGATACAGTCATTAAAAGTTGTCGATGAAAATGATCACTTTTTAGCAAGCCAAACGGAAAGTCTTAAAAAAGACATCGTAGCAACTTCAAAAAAAGAAACATTTTTAGAGCTTTTATACTTGCCCGAATCTCCTGAAGAAGAGCGATATTTTTCTTTGCTAGAGGAGAAGTTTTTATTAAATCTGGTTAACCTCACTTTAGATCGTGAACTACCGATGGATCGATCTTTGAATTCTTTTGAAATTGAAACAGCTGAATCGACATTTAAACAAATGCTTCAAAATGCTTAAAGATTTTTTTTGAAAACAACCACACGATCAATGTTCGCATAATCAACAATGGTACTTATATGCCTTAAACCCGAAGCTTCGAAAATTTGCCTAACATCATTTTCTTGGTTGAAACCAATTTCAAGCAACATGTACCCCTCTTGTTTTAAAAGCTTTTGGGAAAGTGTTGCAATCTGCCTATAATCTTTGAGTCCGTCTTTTCCTCCATCTAAAGCAAAAATTGGGTCATATTTTTTCACACCAACGTCTAAATTTTTAATCTCATCTGTTTTGATATAGGGGGGATTTGAAACAATCATATCAAATTTTTGATTTAAACCTTGAATAAAGTCGTCCTCAAACCAGTTTCTATTCAAAAGTTGACATCTTTCTGAAATTCCAAGTTCTGTCGCATTTTCCTTTGCAATATTTATTGCTTTATCTGATGCATCAATACCAATGCCATTTAATTGAGGCAATTCTTTTAAAAGTGATAATAAAATACATCCTGACCCAATCCCCAAATCAAGCACATATTTAAATCGATTTTTCTGTATAATTCTTAATGCTTCTTCAACTAAGATTTCCGTTTCCGGACGTGGTGAAAGCACATCTTCTGACACCTTAAAATTGTATTTGTAAAACCCCTTTGTTCCTAAAATCTTATCGAGTGGCATACCTTCTAGACGTTTTTTAATGTTTTCTTCAAGTTTTACTGAAATATATCTTTCAACTGTTGTTGCATTTGAAACACTATCTGCACTTACCCCTAAAACATCTGATATTAAAAGCCTTGCCTCTAAACGTGGACTATTGATGCCTCTCGTTGCTAACTTTTGAATTGTTTTTTCATATATTGAATTGTTCATCTTTAAGCTGCAATTTTTGCCTTAACAGACGCACTTAACTTTTCAAGCGCACGTTTTTCAATTTGTCTGACACGTTCGCGGCTAATGTCAAATTTTTCACCAATTTCATCAAGTGTCAATGGAGTCTGTGTTAAAATATGATTTTTTAAAATAAATTGCTCTCGTTCAGTTAATTCTTTCAAACATTCAAACAAAATTTTACGCCGCATTAAAGCTTCTTCTTTGCTTGCAAAATTTCCTTCAATGTTTTCTCTTGCATCGGATAATATATCAATACCCTCTTTGGGCTCGTCTTCCGAATCGCTAAAAATTGGTGTATTAAGCGATTTGTCTCCACCCATGCGTCTATTCATTTCAACAACTTCTTTTTCATCAACAACAAGTTCATGTGCAATTTGTTTAACCTCACTTGGTGCAAGCTCTCTGTTTTCGTAAACTCCTAAACGAGTTTTTAACTTTCCCAAATTATAAAAAAGTTTTTTCTGAGCCGCAACTGTTCCTATTTTAACAAGCGACCATGAACGTAGAATATAATCATGGATAGCTGCTTTAATCCACCAAAGTGCGTATGTCGCCAATCTCACCTTTTTATTAGGATCAAATTTTTTCACAGCCTGCATCAAACCAATATTTGCCTCCGAAATCATATCTTGCATCGGAAGCCCATATCTTCTATATGTTAATGCAATTTTAGCTGCCAACCTTAAATGTGATGTGATCAACTTTTGTGCAGCTTCTAAATTACCGTTATTTACAAAATCGTTGATAAGCTTATTTTCTTCATCTTCTGTTAAAATTGGAAATTTTTTAATTTGCTCCAAATAAGTGCTCAACCCGCCATCATCAATGATAACAGGTAAATTTTTTTGATTATTAACAACGACTAAACTCTTGTTTTCGCTCATTTTTTTTACACTTTTAAGGATAAATAAAAGTCACAGCATCATAATCTGGATTTTTTTTATCCAGGTTAATAATATATCCTTTGAAATTATCCAAATACGGATACATCAACACGTAAACTGGATTTTTCCTCACACCTTCTTGTTTGCACAGTATTATATCTTTTTGTGGTACATGTTCGTTTATCTTAACCATAATCAATGCATTTGCTGTCCTATAGTTCTTACTCGGTAAAAAACCATCAACTTCTTCTGCAGTAAAATTTTTTAAACTCTTCAATCTTAAAAATTTCCGCCGCTTTTCTATTGTTGATGTCATAGCTTGTTTGGACATATAAGCTTCAGCTACTTGCGCAACTTTTTGTTGAAAAGCTTCATCTGAACATTTCGGTTTTTGGATTTCTTCAATATATCCGAGCTTTTCTATTTTTAGCGGATTAAAATCTGCCTCTTGGGCATGTGCACTAAGTGACACTATACTAAGCAAAAAAGCGGTCCAAAAATTTTTCAACAACTTTCTCCTCTAAGTGTTAAAAATTAACTGACTTCGGCGTTCTCGGAAATGGTATGACATCACGAATATTTGTAATGCCTGTTACAAGCATCATCATGCGTTCAAAACCAAGGCCAAATCCGGCATGCGGAACCGATCCGTACTTACGCGAATCGAGATACCATTCATAATCTTCTACACGCATACCAAGTTCCTTGATACGCGCTGTTAAGACATCATAGCGTTCTTCACGCTGTGATCCACCGATGAGCTCACCAATTCTTGGCACCAAAACATCCATTGCCGCAACTGTCTTTCCATCATCGTTTAAGCGCATATAAAAAGCTTTAATTTCCTTTGGATAGTTATACACGATAACTGGCTTTTTAAAGTATTCCTCCGCCAAAAAGCGTTCGTGTTCTGTTTGAAGATCAATGCCATATTCAGGCGCATATTCAAACTTTTTGCCTGATTTTTTCATCAGCTCAATAGCTTCACTGTAACTCACCCTAGAAAACTCATGGTGTGCAATATTTTCCAGTGTCTCTTTTAAGGTCGGATCGACAAATTTTTCAAACAGTTCCAAATCCTGTGCACAGTATGTCATAATATGTTTTACGCACGTACGCACCATATCTTCGGCCACATTCATATCATCACGCAAATCGGCAAAGGCCATTTCCGGCTCAATCATCCAAAATTCGGCAGCATGGCGCGGTGTGTTTGAATTTTCAGCTCTGAAAGTCGGCCCGAATGTATAAATATCACCAAGCGCACAAGCATACATTTCGCCATTTAACTGCCCCGAAACGGTTAAATGAGCTTCTCGACCGAAAAAATCTTCAACATAATTAACTTTTCCTTCTTTTGTTTTTGGAAGATTGTTCCAATCAAGCGTCGTTACTTGAAACATTTCGCCCGCTCCCTCACAATCTGAACCTGTTATAATAGGTGTATGAACGTACTTGAAGCCCCTATTATGGAAAAATTGGTGAATAGCATACGAAAGTTCTGAACGAATCCTAAATGCCGCACCGTATTTGTTTGTACGTGGCCTTAAATGCGCAATTGTACGCAAATATTCATCTGTCATTTTCTTTTTTTGAAGCGGATAATCATCTGGTGCAATACTATATATCTCAATTTTATCAGCCTTAATTTCAAATTTCTGGCTTCCACCTTGCGATTCAACCAAAGCACCTTCTATAGCAACCGATGAACCTGTGGATAATTTTTTGATATCCTCATAATTATTTAAGCTGTTTGCCGCGATAACCTGCATATTTTTCAAACAAGACCCGTCGTTGACTTCCACAAAAGAAAAATCTTTTGCATCCCGGCGCGTTTTGACCCATCCTTTGATTAAAACTTTGTTTTTTGTTGCATCTTGGCTCAATAAATCTTCGATTTTTGAACGTATTATCATAGCTTAAACACCCTTTTAACTAGTCCAATCTTTTAAAACTTTATGCACTATACATCAACAAAGTTTAATTGTCTAGCATTGACAATAAAAAAAATTATCTGTATATATGGTTTTATCTTTTTTAACTTTTTAAAAGGAGTTTTTATTCATGAGAAAAACATATTCCCTTTTTAGCGCTCTTGCTCTCTTATCCGCTTGTCAGGCTGACATTAATTCCAACCAATATGGCACGAGTTCCGTCGGACGCGCAGCAGCTGCCAGTCCATGCTCTGTTATCAGTGTTCGCCAAGTTAGTGTCAAATCAGATAACAATGTCGGTACAATCCTTGGTGCTGTCGCCGGCGGTGTCGGTGGCTATGCTATCGGTAGTGGCAAGACAGCTCATAATTTAGGTGCCATCGGTGGTGCCGCTTTGGGCGGTTATGCCGGTGATAAGGCACAAGGTGCATTATCTTCCCAAATGGGCTACGAATATGTCGTTCAGCTTGATAACGGACAGGTTATGACCTTGACACAAGGCTCAGATGTTTTGCTTTCACCGGGACAAAGATGCATGATTTTACTCGGCAATCCTTCCCGTTTAATTGGTTATTAACTTCATCGTTTTACAACGGCCCTGCTTTCAACGCAGGGTTTTTTATATATAATTTTCTTCAAACACCATCTTGTTTATAAAATGGCAAACAGTTGAACGATGAACTTTCAATATCCGAGCAATTTCAGCTTTTGATACACCACTTTCCCATAAACACTTCAAACGCTTTGCATTTTTACTTAGTTTCAGTTTTTTTGATTGAGCAGCCATCGGACGACCAAGCTTTTTACCGCTTGCTTTAATATTTGCTAAGCTTGCTTTCGTGCGCTGTGAAATTAAGTTTCTTTCAATTTCGGCAGCCAACCCAAAAGCAAAAGCCAATACTTTTGATTGTATATCGTTTCCAAGCCGATAATTTTCTTTTAATGTCCAAACTTGGCAGTTTTTGTTAAGGCAGGTTTCCAAAATTTTCATCACTTCCAAAAGTGATCTGCCTAAACGGGATATTTCGCAGGTTATCAAAATATCGTTTTCCTGTAAATTGTTCAAAACTTCCCCGAATTTACGTTTTTCTAAAGATTTTCGAGAAGATATTTTTTCTTGCACCCACGCACCAATCTTTATACCTTCTTTCAAAGCAAAATTTTTGATTTCAAAACGCTGATGATCAGGCGTTTGTCTATTTGAACTAACCCTTATGTAACCTATTGTTGTCATGAGGACAAAACCTCCAAAATATTGTTAAAAAAATGGTCACACCTAAATCAAGATTATTGGTTGAGACGGCGAGAAAAAAATCTGATCAGTCACGATAAACAATCATCAAATTTCCAGCACCTTGTCTTAATTGATTGTGTGCTTTTTCTTTTTTAGCGTAAATCTTTCATTTTTTGCTTGAAGAATCAATTTTGTCGGTGTAGATTTGGGGCAACTTGAAAAAGTTTTTATTTAATTTTGGCTCTCATTTACGCTTATTTTAGGCGTATTTAGGGTTGTGTGTTTAACTTAAAAATGCTACAAAGGAGCAATATTAACCATGAGTAAATGGGTTTATAAATTTGGTAATGGCAGCGCTGAAGGCGATGCTTCCATGCGTAATCTTTTGGGCGGTAAGGGTGCGAACTTGGCTGAAATGAACAAAGTCGGCCTTCCTGTTCCTCCCGGATTTACCGTTACAACAGAAGTCTGCACATATTATTACGCCAACAACAACACTTATCCTGAAGATTTGAAAGATCAGGTCCGTGAAGCTGTCAAATACGTTGAAGGCATTATGGGCAAAAAATTTGCTGATGCCGAAAATCCGCTTTTGTTCTCTGTGCGTTCGGGTGCCCGCGTTTCAATGCCGGGTATGATGGACACCGTTTTGAACTTAGGTTTAAATGATGAAACAGTTAAGGCTTTGGCAAAAGCATCGGGTTCTGAAAGATTTGCTTATGACTCATATCGTCGTTTCTTGCAAATGTTCTCAGATGTTGTGTTGGGTGCAGATTTAGAACTTTATGAAGAAGCTTTAGAAAACAAGAAAAAAGCTCATGGTTACAAATCTGATACGGATTTAACAGCCGAAGATTTGAAAGAACTTGTCAATGAGTATAAAGAAATCGGCCAAAAAATCGGCAAAGTCGTTCCTCAAGATCCTTGGGAACAATTGTGGGCCGGTATCGGCGCCGTTTTCGGTTCTTGGATGTCCGCTCGCGCCATTACATATCGTAAATTAAACAACATCCCCGGTGACTGGGGTACAGCTGTTAACGTTCAAACCATGGTGTTTGGTAACGCTGGTGATGACTGCGCAACAGGTGTTTGCTTCTCTCGTGACCCTGCAACAGGTGAAAACAGATATTACGGTGAATACCTTGTTAACGCTCAAGGTGAAGACGTTGTTGCCGGTATCCGTACACCTCAACCGATGGGCTCAATCGGCGATGGCACATCTTTGGAAGAAAAATGGCCTCACCTTTATAAAGAACTTGTTGATGCTCGTAACAATTTGGAAGCACACTACAAAGACATGCAAGATATGGAATTCACCATTGAACATGGCAAACTTTGGATGCTTCAATGCCGTAACGGTAAACGTACGGCAGCTGCTGCCGTTCGCATGGCCGTGGAAATGGTTGAAGAAGGCTTGCTCAATCATGAAGAAGCCATTATGCGCGTCGGTGCCGATCAATTAGATCAATTGTTACACCCGATGCTTGATCCGAAAGCAAAGAAAAACGTTATTGCAACCGGTTTGCCGGCATCTCCTGGTGCTGCTGTCGGTCGTGCCGTATTCTGCGCAGAAGATGCAGAAGCTTGGGCTGCCAAAGGTGAAAAAGTGATTTTGATCCGTAACGAGACATCTCCTGAAGATATCGGTGGTATGCACGCTTCTCAAGGCGTGATTACCGCTCGTGGCGGTATGACCTCTCACGCAGCCGTTGTTGCTCGCGGTATGGGTACACCTTGCGTCTCCGGCTCAACAGACATCACCATTGACCTCAAAGCCAAAACAATGTCAACGAAAGTCGGTGTTGTAATTAAAGAAGGTGATTGGGTATCTTTAGATGGTGCCAAAGGCCAGATTATTGAAGGCCAAATACCGACTGTTCAAGCCGACACGAACTCCGGTAATTTCGGTAAACTCATGGGCTGGGTTGATGAGATTCGTCGTTTGAAAGTCCGCGCAAATGCTGAAACCCCGAAAGATGCCGCACAAGCTTTGGCATTCGGTGCTGAAGGTATCGGTTTGGCCAGAACGGAACA